>Ga0102960_1000209_pt1 | contig 21092 bp, 18 predicted proteins | sample SalPon2_B_H2O_MG_2_FD_84521 | JGI IMG/M metagenome (GOLD analysis project Ga0102960, IMG submission 84521) | Salt pond water microbial communities from South San Francisco under conditions of wetland restoration - Salt Pond MetaG SF2_B_H2O_MG | ecosystem: Environmental > Aquatic > Non-marine...
TAAATTTAAATCACTTTCTAATTTTTTTGCATTTGAAAGTTCAACTGATCTAAAAATAGCGTCTTTACTATTTTTTTTCATTATTCTATGTACAACTGATTTATTAATACGAGTAGGTACAAATTTAGTTTTTGAATTGTCAACTGGATATGTTTTATATTTTATCATAGTGTTTTTTTCTCTTTATTGGTTTATTTTTTTGTAGTTATAATCGTGGATAATCTTATTAATTGCGTTTTTCATATTAATATCAATTATCTCTAAAAGGTCGTTATCAACTTCAACGATTTCTTTGATGTTTTTCTTCATTTTTTTAATTTGACTATAAGCAACATTTCTTACAATTGTCAAATTATTTGTTTTTTGTGTTTTTGTTATCATATACATACTATAATATAGGAAAAAGACCCTAAAGTCAACAAAATAATCCCGAAAATATGAAAATAATTACACTTTTTTTGTTATGTTCTCTTTTTGTTCTCGTAAATTGTACAAAAATCAAAGAAAATTGCGATTATAGACCAGAATTTGATAATTCCAACGAATCAATGAGCGAATCACTTGATGGATTAAGACAAATTGAAAATTTGCAACACAAAACACGTTGTAAATTTTAACTATAAATAGTAATATGGTAAATTCACAAAAATATTGTCAAAATTGCGGACACGAATCGCATTGTGGCGAAAAATGTTTACAAGATTACGGAGAAAAAGAAAAAACTGTTTGTTGTACTAATTGTCGTTGCGAAAAAGATGATGATTCTTGGGAAGATACTGTAAAATACGATTTAAACAATGAAGATTTATTTAATGGAGCATAAAAATGGCAAAAATGAGAATATTTAAGTTTTGGAATGAAGCAGGTGACGAAAAAGAGAAAGAATCAATGAGTTTGAAGAAGGCAGTTATGTCTGTTCAAGGTGATTTTAAAGATGAACGAATAGGAGTTGAATTTATTACTAAAAAAGGTAATAAAATACAAACTTCAGTAAAAATCCCTATGGGAAGAAAAATAAGACAATCAATAATGGTTGAAAAACGAAGAGCAATCGCAAAAGCGAAATTAGAATCAAGTAGAAAAAGTGCATAATGATATTAACAGGTGAATTTGTAGTTTTAAAGGATAAAAAAATCTGCAAGTTCACTAAATATTCAGATATACCTGAATCTTTTGAACAGGTAATATCATTTATACCAGATTATCCCGAAGGACCTCATACACAAGAGGAACATAACTTTATGGAAACATTTAATAGTAAATTACAGGAGTTGTTAAGTCGTGCCAGCGGTAACTAGAATAGGAGACGCTGATGTTGCTCATTGTTCAGGAATGACAAGAGCAAAAGGATCGTCAAATGTACGTGTAAATGGTATTGGTATATCTCGTCAAGGTGATAATAATACACCACATTTGAGACCACCTAATATACCACCTTGTCCTACACATTCTGCAGGTATATCTACTGGATCAACAACGGTATTTGTAAATGGTAAAGGTTGTGGTCGTGTAGGTGATGGTATATCAGGATGTACTAGTGTTGCTCAAGGTTCTTCTAATGTTTTCTCTGGTTAGCGTATAAATATAAGAGATATGTCAAACTATGATGCTAGCACTAATAACAACTCTAAAAGAGCAAATAGAATCTATAAAGATTTAGATTTAGATTTTGGTCGTAATCCTATTACAAATGATGTTAATAAATTATCAGATGTAGAGGCAGTAAAGAGAAGTGTCAGAAATTTAATTAATACAAATCATTATGAGAGACCTTTTCATCCTGAAATAGGAAGTGATGTTAGATCGTTGTTGTTTGAACCAATGACACCTCTAACTGCTCTTAATTTACAAAGAAAGGTTGCTGAAGTTTTAAATAATTTTGAACCAAGAATTAGTTTACAACAAATATTAGCAAATCCTAATATTGATAGAAATAGTTATGAATTAAAAATTATGTTTTACGTTGTTGGATCAAATTCACCAGTAGAAGTAGAAACATTTTTAGAAAGATTAAGATAATATGGCAAGTAATAAATTCGTAGTAGCAGATTTAGATTTTGACGCAATAAAATCAAATTTAAAATCATTCTTACAAGATCAACCAGAGTTTTCAGATTACAATTTTGAAGGTTCAGGTTTTGCTGTCTTGTTAGACACTTTAGCATACAATACACACTACCTAGGTTTCAATGCTAATATGGTTGCAAATGAAATGTACCTTGACTCTGCTGATATTAGAAAAAATGTAGTATCATTAGCAAAGATGTTAGGATATACTCCTTCATCAGCAAAATCACCTACTGCTGTTGTTGACATAACTTTAAACAACGCTACTGGTTCTTCAGTTACAATGGACAAAGGAACAACATTTTCAGCAAAGATAGATAATATAGAATATAATTTTGTAACTAATGAAGATATTGCAATATCACCACAAGATGGTGTTTATAAATTTTCAAATATAACTTTATATGAAGGCACTTTAGTAAATTTTAAATATACAGTTGATAGTACAGATGTTGACCAAAGATTTGTAATTCCAAATGTAAATGCTGATACAACAACTTTAAAAGTAACTGTACAAACTTCTATTAGTGATACAACAACTGAAGTTTATACATTAGCAACAGGATTGAAAAGTTTAGATAATACATCAAAGGCATATTTTCTATCAGAAACAGATACAGGTAAATTTGAAATTTATTTTGGAGATGATATATTAGGTAAAAAATTAGCAGATGGTAATATTATAACTTTAGAATATATAGTTTCAAATTTAGAAGACGCAAACGGCACAGCAAATTTCACAGCAAAAGGTTCAGTAGGTGGATTTTCAGATGTAACTGTTGTAACTAAAACAGCAGCACAAGGTGGTTCTATTCCTGAAACAAAAGAATCAATTAGATTTAATGCACCTTTACAATATACATCACAAGACAGAGCAGTTACTACAACTGATTATGAAACTTTAGTAAAATCAATTTATCCTAATGCAACTTCTATAAGTGCTTGGGGTGGTGAAGATGATGAAACACCTATTTACGGTGTTGTTAAGATTGCAGTCAAAGGTCAGTCAGGTGTACCATTAACTAACGCAACAAAATTAGATATAGTTACAAAATTAAAAAATTACAATGTTGCTTCTGTTAGACCAGAAATAGTTGACCCAATTATAACTTCAATAATATTAGTTGTTAATGCTAAGTATAATAAAAACTCAACTGCTAAAACTTCAGACACTTTAAAGTCAGATATTTTAAGTGCGATAACAAATTACAATACAAATACTTTATCAGCATTTGATGGTGTGTTTAGATTTTCTAAAATGACAGGTATAATTGATAATGTAGATAGTTCAATATTATCTAATATTACAACCGTTAAAATGAGAAAAGATTTTACACCTACTTTAAACTCATCTACAAAATATGATGTTTATTTTAGAAATGCAATTTACAATCCACATTCAGGACACGAATCAGTTTTATCATCTACTGGATTTAAAATATCAGGAAACAACAATGAAATGTTTTTAGATGATGATGGTATTGGAAATGTGAGAGTTTATTATCTTGTAAGTGGTATTAAAACAATACAAAATGCTACACAAGGCACAATAGATTATTCTTCAGGACAAGTTACTCTTAATTCTTTAAGTGTTGCTTCTATTTCAAATATTAGAGGTTCTGCTTCTAGTAAAATTGAAATAACTGTTACTCCTAGTTCAAATGATGTTGTACCTGTAAGAGATCAAATTTTAGAAATTGATGTTGCTAATACAATTGTAAATGTTTCTGAAGATACCTTTGTAGGTGGTTCTTCCGAGGCAGGAGTAGGGTACACAACAACACCAAGTTACTAATGTCCTATGGCAAAGTTTAATGATAAAATCTCAACACTCATTACTAGTCAATTACCTAATTTTGTAGTTGATGACCACCCACAGTTTGTTCAATTCTTAAAAACTTATTATCAATTTATGGAATCTGCTTGTTTGCAGGTTACTAGTATTGAAACCACAGATGGTATTACCTTAGAAAACGAAACAGGTATTGCAGATAATTTACTATTAGACGGTTCAAAAATAACTTCAGAAAAAACGCAACAAGACAAAGGCGATAAAATAATTTTTGAAGATTCAGTATTTGGTAAATTTACAGTCGGTGAAACAATAAAAGGTGCTACATCAAACGCAACTGCTACAGTTGTTGCTGAAGATTTATCTACTAATAAAATTTTTATAACAGCACAAGACAAATTTTCTTTAAATGAAACTATAATTGGTAACACTTCAGGTGCTCAAGCAATTATTAATAATTATCTTCCTAATCCTGTAAATAGTATTCAGGATTTAACAAACTTTAGAGATCCAGACAAAGTAATATCAAATTTTTTATCAAAATTTAGAGATGAATTTTTAAAAACAATACCTGAAAATTTAGCAAATGGATTGGACAAAAGAAATTTAATTAAAAACATTAAATCTATGTACCGTATGAAAGGTACACAAAAAGGACACGAATTATTTTTTAGAATATTATTTAATGAAACATCAGAAACATTTTATCCTAGAGAACAAATGTTACGTGTATCTGATGGACAATGGAACACACAAAAAGTTATAAGAGTTGAAGCTACAGTTGGTGATACAACACAATTAGTTGGTAGAACAATTACAGGCAATAATTCAAATGCAACTGCTATTATAGAATCAGTAAAGAAATTTGTAATCGGAAATATAGAAATTTCTGAATTTGTACTTAATATAAACTCAATGACAGGTACTTTTGTTATTGATGAAGAAGTTACAGGAACCTCTAATGATACAGATGGATTTTTTATAAAAGCAAATGTTACAGGTATACCAGGATTAAAAACAATTACAAATGATGGTAACTTGTATTCTACTGGTGATTTTTTATCTGTGATAGGTGGTGGTGTTGGTGCTGATATTGCTATTAGTGATATTGGTTCAGGACCTGTATCAGAAATAGTCGTTGATAATCCAGGATCAGGATATTCTGTAGGAGATGATTTAGTTTTTGATAATACAGGTACGCAAGGAGTTAATGCAGAAGGATTTGTTTCTGTTGTCAATGGTGGTTTCACACAAGAGTCAGGAACACCAGGAACAAATGAAGAAGATCATATTGTACTTGAAGACGAAACACAAAGAAGCGATATTTATTTTGGAAACAAAATTGTTATGGAAGGTGCTACAAACTCCGACTTAAATGATATAACAGATATATTTTTAGTTAATAGAGGGAGTGGTTACACTTCCTTACCTAAAGTATCAATAACATCAAGTGGTACAGGTGCAAATGTTTTAGCACACGGTACAGAAATAGGTAGAGTTATAGGATTAAAAACAAACGAATTAGGAGAAGGTTATCAAAACAGTCCATCTCCAGCAATTAAATTTAGAAACTGTTTATTACTTACTAACAAATCAGGTAACTTTAATTCTAATGATACTATTACAGGTGCTACTTCAGGTGCAACTGGTACACTTGCAAGTTATAATGCTGATATAAGTTTATTAAAAGTAAAAGATTTAAATACTAATTTTATTTTAAATGAAACTATAACATCAACAAGTAGTGGATCAGCAACAGTAAGTAGATTAGATGTTGCTAGTGCTACAATTGATGTAGTTTCTGTTGCAGATACAGATGGTAAATTTTTAAATGAAGATGGTTATGTATCTGAACAAACAATGAAAATACAAGATAGTTTATACTACCAAGATTTTTCTTATGTAATAAAAGTTGGTCAATCTATTAATGACTGGCGAGATAGTTTCAAAAAAACTATGCACACAAGTGGTTTTTATTTTACAGGTCAAGTTGATTTACAAAGTAGATTAAGTTTAAAAGTTAGAACACCAATTACTGGTATTATATCAGGTGCTATTGATACACCATTATTCAATATATTAAATATATTGTTTACAACTGTCTTTGGTAGAAGATTAGGAACAATAGATGACGGATCAAATTTAAGATCAGATAATATGGCTAGTGGAACAATACACGCTGGTAATGATTATGAGGATCCATTTACCTCAAATACCAGAGATGTAACTTTGACAAGACCACCAATTGAAATTCGTATGCTTAGTAGAAAAAGAGCAACAATAGATGGTGTAGAAGTTAAACAAGGGTACGCATATGCAGGACCTAAATTTGGTACAATAAACAAATACGCAAATACATTATTTGGTGTAAATTCAGGTGCAAGTAAAATAACATTTAAAGAATTAAGTGGAATAAAAATACAAGGTACAAGAACATCACTAGATGGAAGAGGTGCTATTTTCTTAGCAACTTCAAATCCAGATGGTCAGTTATTAAAGACAAATTTCGCAATGCCTACACAATTTGCAACTTCTCAGGATGTTTTTGATAACACGGTTACTAACTTTGCTCAAACAACTGTAACTTTTGATGATACAACCCCATAGAAATGTTTATAAATAGTAGAAACAATTAGGAACGAAATGGCAAAACAATTAATTAATAGAGGAACATCTGCTAATGATGGAACAGGTGATAATTTAAGAGAAGGTGCAAGTAAAGTAAATACAAACTTTACTGAATTGTACACTGCTTTAGGTGATGGTACCACTCTACTTACTGGTAATTATGTAACAGATAGTGCTTCACAAGTTCTTGCTAATAAAACAATTAGTGGTGCTTCAAATACTATTACTAATATACCTTCAAGTGCTTTATCTTCTTTACCTAACACAAAATTAGATAATTCATCTATTACTATCGGTGACGATACTTCTACAAACTTTAATGTTGAATTAGGTGGTAGTTTTGAAATAGTTGGTGGTTCAGGTATTTCTACTGCTATTGAAAACAATAGAATAGTGTTATCCACAGACGGCTCAATCGTAACTGAAACGTCTAGTGATGTACTTACAAATAAAACAATTTCAGGTTCTACAAATACATTAAATAATATCGGTAATACTTCTTTAACAAATTCAACAGTTTCTTACGGTGGTGTACAACTTTCTTTAGGTAACACGGACGATACTCCTGCTTTTGATTTATCAGACGCAACAAATTATCCTACAAGTTCATTATCAGGAACAATTACAAATGCTCAATTAGACGGTTCTATTTCAAATGATAAACTTGTCAATAAAAAAATTACAATAGGTGATGATACATCTACTAACTTTGATATTGATTTAGGTGGTAGTTTTGAAATAGTTGGCGGTTCAGGTATTTCAACTGCTATTACAAACAATAGAATAGAGTTAAGTGTTGCAAATGTTCCTAATTCATCTTTAGTAAATGATTCAGTTACAATTGGTTCTACGGAAGTTAATTTAGGTACAACATTAAGTACAACAGCAAATTTAAACCTAACTGGCACATCATCATTATCAGGAACAGGTACAATTGATTTAACTACTGCAGGTTCAAAAATAAGATTTGATTTTTCAGGTTTTGGTTCATTACCATCAGCTTCAACATATGTAGGAATGTATGCTTATGATAGTGTAGGTAACAGACCATATTATTCTTCAGGTAGTGGATGGGTTAGATTGTTAGATGAAAATTCTTCCGTTTCATCACATACGGATGTTAATATAACAGGTGTTGCAGATGGTAATGTTTTAACTTGGAGTTCAGCACAAGGAAGATTTAATGTAACTGCTCCTGCAAGTGGTTCAGTTGCTTTAGACAATTTAACAGATGTAGTAAATAGTTCGCCAACAGCAGGTATGTCATTAGTTTATAATGGCACAAATTGGGTACAAGCGACAACACCAGTTTCACAATTGTTGGTAACAGCAAATGGTTCAAGTGCATACTTATTTACAGGTGCAGGTTTTCCTTCTACTTCAGGTGATAATCCAGCATTACACTTGAAAAAAGGTCAAACTTACTATTTTATTAATAACTCTGGTGGTTCACACCCATTCAGAATACAATCAACAACAGGAACCGGTGGTACTGCTTATAATACAGGAGTTACCAATAATGCAAGTGCTTCAGGAGCAATCATATTTCACGTATCTATGGATACTCCAGCAACACTTTATTATCAATGTACATCACACTCAGCAATGGTAGGAACAATTAACATAACTTAATGAAAAGTAGTATAAATATAAGAAAGAATTAGGAATTATGCCAGCAATTATAACAAATAAATTTAGACTAAACAACGCTGAACAGTTTTCAGAATCATTTTCTGAAACAAACAATCAAGTGTATTACTTAGGAATTGGAAGACCACAACCTTTTGGTACTGCAACAAGACCTGATGGAAGAACAGATTACGAAGGTACTGATTCTTTACCAAATACACCTGCTGATTCAATAGGTAGAGAATTTTATACGTTTGACGATTTAATTGCTGCTAAAAGAGTACAATCTTCAGATATTGCTTTTGTTATTCCAAGAAGAAATTGGATAGCAGGTACGATATATGATATTTACAGACACGATTATGGAGAATATACAACAGGATCAACAAGTGTAAAACAAACAGCAAATAGTGGTGCAACTACTTTATTTGACGCAACTTTTTATGTTTTATCTTCAGCACGAAATATTTACAAATGTTTAGATAACAACGGTGGTGTTGTTTCAACAGATGAACCTACTGGTGTTTCAACTTCAGTAATTACAACTACTGATGGATACAAGTGGAAATATATGTACACACTTTCTGCTGCTCAACAAGCAAATTTCTTATCAACAGATTTTATGGCAGTTTCGCCAAACTCCAGTCCAGGGTCAGATCAATCAAATGTAATTTCTGCTGCTGTTGACGGTGGAATAGATGTAATTAAAATTAAATCTGCTGGTTCAGGTGGTGCAAATGGATCATTTACAGGTATACCTATTAGAGGAGATGGTTCTGGTGGTGTTGCTACAGTAGTTGTTGGTGGTGGTCTTGTAACTTCAGTAACAGTAACTACTCCAGGTACAGGTTATACTTTTGGTACAATTTCAAATGCACAGATAGTTGCCGCTGGTGCAACTAGTTTAGCAGGTGCAGAATTAGATGTAATTATTCCACCTAAAGGTGGTCACGGTGCAAATGCACAAGAAGAATTAGGTGCTTTCTTTGTTATGATGAACACAAGTTTAGAAGGAACAGAAAGTGCAAACTCTGGCGACTTTTCTGCTGTTAATGACTTTAGAAAAATTGCTTTATTAAGAGATCCTACAAAATCTTCTTTAGCAGTAACTTCAAATACGGCAAGATTATCAAAGGCAATTAAAATTGCTTCTTCTCCAACTCCAGGTACTTTTACAGTTGATGAGGAAATTAATCAGGCAACAACAGGTGCTGTTGGTAAAGTTGTAGAATGGGATTCAGTAAACAATATTTTATATTACATTCAAACAAGACACAATGATGCTGGTGTGGACGCAAATGGTAATTTAACGGCGTTCTCAGGTGCAAATGTTATTACAGGTCAAGGTGGTAGTTCTCCTACAGGAACACCTGACACTTCATCAACAGGAACAGTTAACAATGTTTCGTTTACTTCAGGATATGCAGTTCCTGAAATAGACCACAATTCAGGTGATGTACTTTATATTGAAAATAGAACACCGATACAAAGAGCACCAGATCAAACGGAAAACATTAAACTGGTCATAGAATTTTAGGGGTAATTAAATGTCAAGTCCAACAGACTTTAACCTCTCGCCTTACTATGATGACTTTGCAGAAAGCAAATCATTTCATAGAATACTTTTTAGACCAGCATTTGCTGTTCAGGCAAGAGAGTTAACACAATCACAAACAATTCTACAAAATCAAATTGAAAAATTAGGTGACCACTTCTTTGAAAAAGGCGCTATGGTTATTCCTGGCGAGATTGGTTATGATTTAAATTATTACGCTGTAAAACTTTCAAGTATAGATAGTACAAACACTTTAGCACAATTTACAAATGGTACAGTTTTAACAGGCTCTACTTCAGGTGTTGTTGCAACAATAGTAAATCAAAGTGTAACAGACGGAACAGATCCAGATACTTTATTTGTAAAATATAGTAAGTCAGGTGGAAATAATAAAAACGAATTTTCTTTTGCAGATGGAGAAATACTTACAGGAACAAATAGTGATTCAGTCAATGTAATCGCAACAGTTAACACAACTGCTATAGGTTCTGCTGCTCAGGTACAAGCAGGATCATATTACATTAATGGATTTATGGTTAATGTTGCTGAACAAACAATTATACTTGACAAATATACAAACACACCTTCATATAGAGTAGGATTATTAGTTACAGAATCTTTTGTAACTCCTACACAAGATAATACTTTAAACGATAATGCTCAAGGCGTTTCAAACACAAATGCTCCAGGTGCTCATAGATTTAAAATAGATTTAACTTTACAGAAAAAAGCTGTAGGTGCTGTTGATGATTCAAACTTTGTAGAATTATTAAGATTGCAAAGTGGTATTTTACAAAATCAAGTTAGAACAACAGAATATGCTGTATTAGAAGATACTTTTGCTCGTAGAACATTTGACGAATCAGGTGACTATTCTGTAAAAGATTTTGATTTAGATTTAAGAGAACATTTAATATCAGCAAATAATAGAGGAGTATATACTGCCGCTAATGGTGGATTAGAAAGTAAAATTGCTGCTGGTTTAGCACCAGGTAAGGCATACGTAAGAGGTTATGAAATAGAAACTATTGGTTCTTCTTTTGTAGATGTTGATAAGGCAAGAGAATTTGATACACAAAATGCTTTCCCTACAAGATTTGATGTAGGTAACTTTGTTAATGTAACTAATGTTTATGGTACTCCAGATGTAGGTTTTGTAACAGGAGAAACTGAACCATATAGAAACTTATTCTTATACAATGAACCAACTGCTGTTCGTGGTACAGGTAATTCAGGATCAGGCGCAAGTATCTATCAAGTAGGTCGTGCTAAAACAAAAGGTTTTGAATATAAATCTGGTACTGCTGCTAGTAACATCTTTCCTAATTCAAGTTCAATATTTAAACATTATCTTTTTGATATTAGTATGTTCACACACTTGAACATAACAAGTAATGTACAATTTACAACAGGAGAAAAATTAACAGGAGATAATTCAAATGCAACTGCTACGGTAGAAGCTGTTTCTACTGTATCATCAATTGCTGTATCATCAATTACAGTTGCAAATCCAGGTGTTGCAAGTGCAACTGCTCACGGATTTAAAGAAGGACAACAGATAACTTTTGACGCTATAAGTGCTACAATCGGTGGTGTTGCGATAACAACTAGTGATGTATTTACGGTAAGAAATCCAAGTACAAATGATTTTGAATTATATCTGGAAGATGGTATAACTCCTGCTAATGTTGACGCTTACACATCCTCAGGTAATGCTTTACACGGCGTTGTAGTCGTTTCAAGTGTTAACGGAGAATTTACAGCAAACGAAGTTATTAGAGGATCAATTTCATCTTTAGACGCAACAATTCAAAAAAACGCTGTAGGATTTGCAGGTGTAAGAAGTTATGATTTTTCAGCTGTTAAACAAATTTATGGATCAGGTACGGCAACTTATACTGCTGATACATCTTTAGATAATAATGGAGAGAATGTTGTTATATCAGGATTTTTAGATATTGCAAACGCTAGTAATTCTGTAACAGGTGTTAATACAAGATTTACAGTAGAATTAAAAGTAGGTGATTCAATTTCATTTACAAATGATAGTGGTACTACTGAAACAAAAAGAGTAGAGGCAATTATTTCAGATAATAGTTTAACTTTAGGTTCTGTTGTTGCTGCTCAATCTACTAAAACAGTTGCAACAAGACGAAGAGCAAAATTACAAGAGGCAAATAAAAATATTTCTATATTTAAATTACCATATGACAATATTAAAACATTAAAAACTGCTAGTAATTCAAATATAACTGATACAAGTTTTGCTGTTAAAAGACAATTTATTGTAACATTATCAGGCGGTTCTGGTCAGATTACTGCAGGAACAAATGAGTCATTTCCTTCAAGTGCTAATGACCTAGATTACACAATATCAATAGATGATATTGCTAGTGCAACTGATGGTGCTACAGGAGACGTATTAACTACAATAGGAAATAACCACGCAGGTAATCCTATATTTACTCAACCATCAGGTAATGGTACAAGTGTATTTGATTTTGGTTCTAACTATGCAAATGCAAAAATTAAAATTATCGCAACGGTCAATAGATCAACTGCTGGTTCTAAATCAAAAACTTTAGTTTCAGGTACTACAAAAGATATTACCTCATTAGCAGATTGCATAAAACAAGGTGGTATAAATTTAGGTCAGGCAGACATTTATCAATTAACAAGTGTAAAAATGGCAACTGCTTTTGGTACTTATAGTGCTTCAGGTGAAGTTGATATTACGGAAAGATACGAATTAGATAACGGTCAAAGAGATAACTATTATGATGTTGGTAGAATTAAATTAAAATCTGGTGAGTTAGAACCAACAGGTTCATTAAGAATTATGTTTGATTACTTTACTCACGGTTCTGGAGATTATTTTGATGTTGACTCTTACACAGGAGTTGTTGACTACGCAGATATACCAAGTTACAGTTCAGACACAACAGGAGTAACTTTTCAATTAAGAGATTGTTTAGACTTTAGACCTAGAGTTGCAGATAACTCAACTATTAATTCAGGTCAATTTTTTGATAGAGATTTTGACCCAGGTAATAATGCTTCAACGGTAGATGTTGTTAAATTTGGAACAGATATTATTGCTGATTTTGAATATTATTTACCTAGAATAGATAAAATATTTTTAGATAAAGAAGGTGCCTTTAAAGTATTAAAAGGTGCAAGTGCTTTAGACCCACAAGTTCCAAAATCTTTAGATGGCGCAATGCACCTATACACTTTAGAAATTCCTGCTTACACTTTATCAACCGAAGATATAAACATTAAAAGAGTTGATAATAGAAGATATACAATGAGAGATATTGGTAAACTAGAAAGTAGAATTGAAAATGTAGAATACTATACTCAATTGTCTTTATTAGAAAGTAATGCTCAAAGTTTACAAATACAAGACTCACAAGGATTTGACAGATTTAAAAACGGATTTATCGTAGATAATTTTACAGGCCACGGTATAGGTAATGTAAAAAATAGAGATTACAAAGCTGCTATGGATATGGCAAAGGGTGAATTAAGACCTACCTTCAATGAGGATGCTGTTAAATTAATTGAGGCAGATGAGGATGGTACTTCTATATTAGCTGCTGATAGAACAGCTGCAAATTATCAAAAGACTGGTGATTGTTTAACTTTACCATATACGGAAACAACTTTAATAGATCAACCTTTTGCAAGTAAAAGTGTTAACGTCAATCCTTTTGATGTATTCAATTGGGCAGGTACAGTAGAATTAACTCCAGCTTCAGATGAATGGAAAGAAACTAATAGAGCACCTGAATTAGTAATTAATAATGTGGGTGCATTTGATAGTTTAGTTTCTGGTTTAGGTAATCCTAATTTGTTAGGTATTGAAATAGGTACTGTTTGGAACGACTGGCAAGACTTTTGGTCAGGTTCCCCAGCAGATGTTTCAACTAGAGATGTAGGTGGTGCTAGACGAAGTGGTAGACGAGTATTTACAAATACAGAAATAACTACACAACAATTAGTTAATCAAACAAGAACAGGTGTTAGACAAAGATTAGTACCTCAAACTGTAAGAAACTCAATTGGTGACAGAATAGTTAATGTTGCATTTGTTCCATTTATTAGAAGTAGAACAATCAACTTTGTTGCTACTAGAATGAAACCAAATACTAGAGTTTATGCTTTCTTTGATAACGTAAATATTTCAGCATATGTAACTCCTGCCTTAGGCTCAAATTTAGATACAGATAATAATGGTTCAGTATCAGGAACATTTAATATACCTGATCCTGCAGTAAGTTCAAATCCTAGATGGAGAACAGGTACAAGAGTATTCAGATTAACAAGTTCTCAAAACGATACTAGATTTGATGTAGAAACTTCAGCAGAATCAGATTACGTTGCTAGAGGTATTTTAGAAACAGTACAAAATACAATTATTTCTACAAGAGAACCACAATTAGTTAGAACAGATACTACATCTACTAGAACAATTAATAGAGTTTCAACTAGACAATCTACAAGAACAATTGGTTGGGTTGATCCTTTAGCACAAACATTTATGATTGATGATCCTGGAGGAGTATTCTTAACTTCTATGGATATGTACTTTGGAAGTAAAGACGCAAATATTCCAATAACTTTACAAATAAGAGAAGTTGTAAATGGTTATCCTGGTTCAACAATATTACCTTTTTCAGAAAAGACTATAAATCCTAGTTCAGTAAGTACAAGTACAGACGCTTCAGTTGCAACAACATTTACTTTTGACAGTCCTGTTTTCATACAAGAAAATACTGAATACTGTTTTGTATTATTAGCAAACTCTAATAATTATACTGCTTATGTTGGAAGACTTGGAGAAAAAGTATTAGGTTCTGATAGAACAATATCACAACAACCTTATGCAGGTGTTATGTTCAAATCACAAAACGGTTCTACTTGGACTGCTGAACAAAATGAAGATATTAAATTTAAAATTAAGAGAGCAGAATTTAGTCAAGTAACTGGTACTGCTACACTTGTTAACGAGGCATTGCCTACTAAAACATTAAAGAACAATCCTTTAAGAACATTGTCAGATAGTTCGGCAATATTACGAGTATCACATCCTAACCACGGTATGCACGGTACAAATAATAATGTAACTATCGCAGGAGTTCCTACAGGCGGTTCTTTAAACGGATTAAGTGCTGATCAGATTAATGGAACATATACTCAAATTTCTAATGTAACTTTAGATAGTTACGATATTAATCCTACACACAATACGTCTTACTCAGGATCAATTGTTAATCCTAATCAATCAGGAGATATTGGTTCAAATGCTGTAACAGCAACACAAAATAGATTATATGATGTATTAAATTTAAGTTTACAAACTATGACTGTACCAGGTACAAGTTTATCCTACAATATGAGACCTACAACTGGTAGATCAATAAATGGTAGTGAAACAGAATTCCAATTAACAGGTAGTGCAAGTTCTATAAATGTTATTGCAAATGATAATATTTACTTTACTGCTCCTAGAATGGTTGCAAGTTCAATAAATGAAACAAATGAAATGACAGGAAATAAATCATTATTTGTAAATTGTGTTATGTCAACTAGTAATACAAAAGTTTCTCCAGTAATAGATTTACAAAGATGTAGTGCATTTACAATTCAAAACAGATTAAATCAACCACAATCAGGTGATGTAAATTATGTTGCAGATACAGAAAATGTAGGAACATCAACTGCCGCTGTGTACTTAACTAAACCAGTATTATTAGATAATCCTACAACTGCTTTAGATATAAGATTAACTTCTAATATAAGATCAACTTCAAGTGTAGAAGTTTATTTTAGAACATCATCTTCCGAAGAAGTAAGAAATATAGATGACTTGGCTTGGATTCCATTTAACACAACAGGAAGAGAAGATACAACAATTACTCCTGCTGAAGATAATGAAACATTTAAAGAATACAAATACTCTGCTACAGGATTAAACGAATTTACAGCGTTTGAAATTAAAGTAGTTATGAAAGGATCAAATTCTTCATACCCACCTGTAATTAGAGATATGAGAGGAATTGCATTGGCAGTATAATGAGTAAATTTTTAAAAGTTGAAGGACACACAAATTTAGTTAGAGATATAGGTTCTAATGCTATTGTGAATACAAATAAAAGTGAATATCAACTTTATATGCAAAGAGTTCAGGAAAGAGAATCACAAGGAGATAAGATAAGAAATGTGGTTAAAGACATAAATAATTTAAAGTCTGAATTAAAAGAGATTAAAGAATTAATAAAAGGATGTTTAGGTAAAAACTAATGGCAGTAAAATTTATAGCAGAAACAGATACACTAGAACAATTTAGATTGGAGTTTAACGACTTATCAGCTAATCAATTTGGTGATATTGCAAATCTATCAGGTTCTATTAGTGCGTCTAATTTAGTTGACGCTATGAATGAAACTATTAGTATTGCAACATCAACTGCTGGGTGGACAATTGCAGACGAAACTTCAACTACGCAGATTGTTGGTGGTGGTGATACTTTGACGGTTTTAGGTACTGCTAATCAAATACAGGCAGTTGTATCAGTACCAGATAAATTAACTTTATCTTTACCAAATGATGTATCTATACCAAATAACTTAACTGCTCTTGGTACAACACATACTTTTGGTTCAGTAGAAATTAGTGGAAACAATATTAGATCAGTTGATACTAATACACTTTCTGTTTTAGATACATTAAGAGTAAGTGAATTAGAAACAGGCAGTGGATTATTAAGTGTAGATGAAAACTCTAGTATACCAAGATTTACTTCTTCAGCAGCTGGCAAGGCATTAACTTTTGACGCTGTACCTCTTTTCAATAGTTCAGTTGAGTTTGATGGTGCAACTGCTGGCACATTTAAAACTACGATAACGGCAACAGACCCAACATCAAATAATACAATTACAATTCCAGATATAACTGGTACAATAATTACAACTGGAGATTCAAATACAATTACAAGTTCAATGATTGCTCCTGGTGCATTATCAGGTAGTGATCTAGCAGACGACTCAGTAAATGAGGCTAAAATTGCTGATGACGCTGTAGGACAAGATCAACTTAAATCAGTAGTTACATTGCAGATATTAAACTCATCTGGAGGAGTATTAAAAACAATATATGGTGCTGGTGCATAGGAATGAAAAATTATGGCAGTCAGATCACCTTTAAAAAATGATAGTGGTAATCTAAAAGAGATGTCCTCTGCTGAGGTCACTCAAATAGTAAATCAAATCGTCTATCAATATTCATTAAATCCAAGTGTATCATTATCAGTTGTTAGTTCAGGTGGTAGTTTAGGATCAATTACAGATACTAGATTACAGGCAGGTGCTATGAGTCAAACAAATAGTTCTTTTCCTACTGAAGCACAAACAGATGAACCTTCAGTAGTTACGGTTACATATGATAAAGTTAGTCAATCAATTGCAAGTGTAAGTCCAACTGCTGATACAGGAACAACTTTTCCTGTATTCTATAATGCTGGTAATATTCAAGCAATGTCTTTACAAGATGTTAAAGATACTTTTTTACATCCTGCTGTAGATTTATTAACTGCTGGTGGAATTGTATCATCTCAACAAGGTGGAACATATCTTATAAGTTCATCTTCAAGTTATCCTGGATCAACTTTAGTGAGTGCAACTCCTGTATATTTGGATACAAGAGCAGATACTTCAGCATATTCAAATGCTGGTTTAGAGGATGCTTCTGGTGAAGCATTAGATCAACCTACTACAATAACAAATTACTACTTACAAAGAGTTGATGGATCAGATACATCATATCCAAATCCATTTTTTATTAACGCAGGAAACAATTTACAAGAATATTCTGGTACTAATTTTAAAAGTATATTGCAAGGTTGGATAAGACAAACTGCAGCTGCGTCTAGTGATGGTTATAAACTAACTTATAATTTAGGTACTTCAGGATCAGGTGAGATAAGAGGTACAGGTATGAGTGATACTAGATTAAACGGATCAGGTGATTATCAAACAAGACAAGTAAGTGATGATTACAGAGCACAAGAATTTCCAAACGGAACACCAACATCAATTAACACATATTATTTGAGGATAAATAAAAGTTAGAGTATGAAAAATTATGAAAATATTATTAACAGGCAGTGAAGGTTTTATAGGACAACACCTACGATCTTTCTTAAAAGACAAACATCATTTAATTTGTTTAGATAAAAAAACAGGTAATGATTTACTTACTTGTGATTTAGACTATGATGTAGATTTAGTTATACATCTAGCAGGTCTATCAGGTGTAAGAGATAGTTTAGATAATCCTGTTGAGTATTGGACAAATAATGTTGTAGCAACATATAGAGTATTCAATCAATTCAAAAATGGTCCTAAAATTTTATACGCTAGTTCATCTACTGCAAAAGAACCTTGGCGTAATCCATATGCAATGAGTAAATTTTATATGGAACAAATTGCACCTCACAATGCTTTAGGTATGAGATTTACAACCGTTTATGGTCCTGGTGCCAGAGAAAATATGTTAATACCTAAAATATTAAGAGATGATGTAGATTATATTAACATAGATCATAGTAGAGATTTTATTCATATAGATGATATTTTGTCGGCAATAGGATTCTTAATTACAAATAAAGTTAAAAAATTAAAAGTCGTAGATGTAGGTACAGGTATTTCAAATAAATTAATTGATATTTTTGACCATCTAAATATAGATATAAAAGATAAAAGAATGGGGACAATATACGAAAGAAAAGATAATGTTGCTAAAATCGGCACACTATCTAAAATGGGTTGGTCGCCTACAATTAACTTACTAGATTACTTAAAGGAGAATTATGATAACTAAAGACAATTTAATTTCTGCTTACTTTATAGATAATGAAAGACAGAATATAGAAGTATTAACAAGAAGTGAAGATGGAACAAAAGTTATACCTACAATAATACCTTTTGATGAAAATAATCATCTTTACAAAGAGTTAATTTCTATTATAACGGTAGAAAAATTACACGAAGATACATATAACAAAAAGAAACAAGAAAAGAAAGACTTTGAAGCAATGGCAATGAGAATTGCTAAAAAAACTGGTTTAGTATTAGATGAAAAAAAATTAGACACAAAATTTTATCCTTCACTTGTAAATGCAATCTTTAAGGAAATAGAAAATGAAGATCATTTATTTGCGTTGAAGTTAGCACTATTTGAAGTTGATAAAGTTAGAGATTCAAAAGATGATGAATTAAAAAAAAGATTAAGACAAGGTAAAAATAAAATTGAGGTATTAAAAATTGCTATTGAATTAATAAGTTAATATGATTAATATAGTATGTACAGGCAAGCCGGGTGACGGACTATTACGATATAGTTATGAGCATTGTCTTTATCTAAATTCTCTTGGTATAGAAAGTAAAGTAATTGTTGTACCTAATCCAGACCACACAAATGAAGACTATATAAAATCAATTAAAGATCAATATAAGACTTACGAAAATATTATCTTCAACGATTATACACCTACTACAAACGAGATTACTTTAGTCTTAGGTAGAAGTATGATAACTTTACCTTACCTAGATAAACACAAATATACTAAAAATCAGTTATTAACTCTACATTTATTATTCAGTAATAAAGTAGTATCAGTTTATTCAGAAAATCATCCTAAAGATTATCCTTTAGCATTAAAATATTTTAAAACTAAAAAAGTATATGACTTATGCGATTTTGATGTTTACCCTAATGGTGTCGGCATACAGTACGAAAAGATAATTAATTTTGGAGCATATAAACATATTAAAGATGAAATACAATATAAACATTTATTTTTAGGTACAAACGAGATATACTATAAAGAAATAGAAAAAGTAATACACAAATATCCAGATCACGGTATTGTAACTTACAATAAGAAATGGATCAATCCTAAATTAAATAATCTCTTTGCGCCTATTGAAAACATATTAGGTAAATTTGAATCATATGTTTATACAAAACCAAACTTTGATCCTGCACCTAGATTATTTGTAGAATTTAAATGGTTGGGTAAAAATGTAGAATATGTAAGAGATAAAAATATCAAAGATGGTGGTATGGTATATTGGAATAGACCTATGCCTACAAATGAGATTTATAAAAATAACATAAGTATATTAGTAAAGTTATATGAAAAAATTAATAGTAAGTGGTTGTAGTTTTACTGATAAGAATTTTAAATCTATGTCATCGCCAGACTATGATTGTTCTTTTCCTAAATGGCCAGAGTTATTAGCAAAAAAGTTAGATATGGAGTGTATTAATTTAGGGGCTTCAGGTGCTGGTAATAATTATATTTACAGCACATTGTTAGAAGAAATTATTAGAACACCTAAAAATGAAATTGGTTTAATTTTAGCATCTTGGTCACAAGTAAATAGAGAAGACTATCAAGTAAGAGAAAAGCATTACGGTGGAACATTTGCTTTCCGAGATAAATTTGATAATAATATGATTTGGAAAAACGAAAGAATTGGTAGACAAGGTGATGTGTTTTATTGGATAAAAGATTTACTACGATATTATATCTCTTTTGAAAGCTTATGTAAAAAACATAACTTACCTTATAAACAATTTCAAATGTTAACTCCGTTTGAAGGATATTTAGCTGGTTTATCTAAAACTGATTTTGAAATCGTAAATAATTTAGATAATTCTAATTTTCAAAAAAGATACAAATATCAACCCAAAACAAAAGATGATAAATTAGAATGTTTTAAATTACCCATTGAATATGAAAAGTTTATAGATACTGAAAATTTTATAGGTTGGCCTACCATATGGTCTCTGGGAGGATACGCTATAGAAGAAAAAACTCTTATGTCAAGTAAAAGACATAATTCCGTCTTTTATGGAGATAAATTACATAATATAAAAGAATTAATTATATCAGATTATGATTATCATCCAAACGCAAAAGGACATCAAAAAATATCGGAGTTTATATATGAACGATTATAAAAAAGAATATCTATTTAATAAACAAGATTATCTAAAACTCTTTGATGATGTTATGCAACAAGATCAGGAACAGAATGTAGAATTTTTAGAAAAATCTCTTACAAAAATAACAGGTAGAAAATATGCTGTTGCGTGTAGTAATGGAACAGACGCTTTACACTTTGCATTAATAAGTTTAAATCTTAAATCAGATGATGAAGTATTAACAACTAATTTCTCTTGGATATCAACTGCTTCTTGTATATCAATGGTAGGTGCAACACCTGTATTCTGTGATATTAATATATTAAACTATCATATGTCTTTAGATAGTATTAAAAGAATGTACTCGGATAAAACAAAGGCAATTGTTTATCCTCATCTATTTGGCAATATGTCTGATACAAAAGA
>Ga0102960_1000214_pt1 | contig 21009 bp, 19 predicted proteins | sample SalPon2_B_H2O_MG_2_FD_84521 | JGI IMG/M metagenome (GOLD analysis project Ga0102960, IMG submission 84521) | Salt pond water microbial communities from South San Francisco under conditions of wetland restoration - Salt Pond MetaG SF2_B_H2O_MG | ecosystem: Environmental > Aquatic > Non-marine...
ACAACAAATAACCATGCTACTAGACCACCCAATAAATGCAAAATATGAAGAGCCGTCAAGAGATAGAAAAACGCATAGGAAGGATTAGTTGAAACAAAATATCCAAATGAAACTAATTCCATCCAAACAAAAAGTTGACCAGTAATAAATCCTAAGGTGAGAGCGCCAGCTAAAAAGAGATATTCTCTAGTTCTTCTATTATTCTTTTCTTTTGAGCTTAATGTTGCTCTATGAAAAGCAAAACTACTCATTAGTATAACTAAACTGTTAAACCACAATAAAAGAGGTTCAGGTAATACCCTCCAATCCCCATAGGCCATTCTACCGATGTAAGCGACTGAAAAAAGTGTAAACAGTACACCTATTACAACCATCAATACATAAAGTGCTACTCTTGGCAAAGGCATTGAAGATGACTTGCCGCTATGCCTGTCATCTATCTTAGCCTGATCAGAAGTCCAAGGCTTTTGAGATAATATACTTAGAATACTCAAGTTTTTTCCACCCCAAGTTCTGTGTAACCATCTGCAAGTTTAACTTTTTCATTAGGAACATCCTGAGGAATAAAATCATCCTCAGCACCAGGAACACTGTAATCATATGCCCATCGATAAACAACTGGTAATTCTTTGCCGAAGTTACCATGAATTGGAGGTTGCTCAGGTGTTTGCCACTCTAATGATGTTGATTTCCATGGATTTTTTTCTGCAACTTCACCATTCTTTGCACTCCAAAAAACATTAAAAATGAAAACGAGCTGAGCAAAACCAACTGCAAGTGCGGCAATTGTAATAAAAACGTTAAGATCAGCAGCTGAAGAAGTATATAAAGCTTCTGTTTGTCCCATCTCATAGTATCTCCTCGGTACACCTATAAAGCCTAGATAGTGCATTGGGAAATAAATGAGGTATGAGCCCACAAAAGTCATCCAAAAATGAAATCTTCCCATACCGTCATGTAACATTTTACCAGTTATTAGGGGGTACCAGTGATAAATTGCTCCAAGAATAACTAAAACTGGAGCGATACCCATAACCATATGGAAATGAGCTACAACAAAATAAGTATCTGAAAGAGGAACATCAACAATAACATTACCAAGAAACAAACCTGTAAGACCACCATTTAAGAAAGTAACAATAAAACCTAAACAAAAAAGCATACGAATTGTTAAATGAATATTACCTTTCCATAGAGTTAAGATCCAATTATAGACTTTTAAAGCTGTTGGAACGGCAATGATAAGAGTTGTAGTCGCAAAGAAGAAACCAAAATAAGGATTCATACCACTTACATACATGTGGTGTGCCCAAACAATAAAACTTAAGGCCCCAATACCTACTATTGCCCACACCATCATTCTAAAACCAAAAATATTCTTTCGAGCATGTATTGATATTAAATCGGAAACAATACCAAACGCTGGAAGTGCAACAATATAAACTTCAGGATGCCCAAAGAACCAGAAAAGATGTTGAAATAAAATAGGGCTTCCACCACCATAACTAAGATTTTCTCCAAATTCGACTAAAGCTGGCATAAAAAAACTTGTCATTAAAAGCTTATCAAAAAGCATCATTACAGCACTTACAAATAAAGCTGGAAAAGCAAACAAAGCTAATACAGTAGCAGTAAATATTCCCCAAACTGTTAATGGCATTCTCATTAATGTCATGCCACGCGTTCTAGCTTGTAAAACAGTTATAACATAATTGAGTCCACCCATAGTGAATCCAACGATAAAAATACACAATGATATTAGCATCAAAACTATACCTGTTTCTTGACCTGGAGTACCACCTAGAATTGCCTGTGGAGGATAAAGAGTCCATCCAGCACCAGTAGGACCACCTGGAGTGAAAAAACTTACAAAAAGGACCAGAACAGCAACTAAATATGTCCAATAACTAACCATGTTTAAATATGGAAAGACCATATCTCTTGCGCCAACCATAAGAGGAATAAGATAATTTCCAAAAGCTCCTAAAAATAGAGCAGTGAGAAGGTAAACAACCATTATCATTCCGTGCATCGTTATAAACTGGTAATAAGTTCCTTCACTAATAATAGCCATCTCAGGGAAGGCTATTTGAATTCTCATAAACCAAGATAAAACAAGAGCAACAAATCCAATTGCGAAAGCAGTTAGTCCATACTGAATTGCGATTAACTTAGCATCCTGAGAAAAAACTTTTTCGGTCCACCAACTTTTTGGATGATAAAGTTCAACTTCTTCTAATTCACTTTCAGGAATTATAGATTCTGACATAATATTTACCTCTTCCTAATTAATTACTTTTATTAAAGGCTAGCTTTTCTTTTCTTTCTAGCATTGCTTGTTCTTGAATTGCTTCGAATGTTAATTGATCATTTAACCAATCTTGATAATCGTTAGCATCATCAACTTGTACCTCACCTCTCATAGCATGGTGACCAACACCACATAATTCAGCACATAAGATTTCATAATTTCCAGTTACAGTTGGCCTAATCCAATAAAAAGTTACCATGCCTGGAACTAAATCCATTTTGGCTCTGAATTGAGGAACATAAAAGTTATGTAAAACATCTATTGATCTCAATAAAAATTTAACTGGCTTATCATGTTCAAGATGAAGAGTATCCCCCTCAATGAGGATATCATCTTTACCATTGGGATCGTTTTCATTCATACCAAAAGGGTTGTCTGCACTAATATTTCTTGCATCAGTTGTGCCCAGGATACCATCTTCCCCAGGAAGACGAAAATTCCAATACCACTGTTGACCCATTGCTTCAATAGGCATTGCTTCTTCAGGGGGTGATACGTAATCATCCCAAACAATAAGACCTGGAGCCAAAAGACCTGCTACACCAACAGTTGTTAAAACAGTTAAAATGACTTCTGCTTTCTTACTTTCAGGTTCGTAATCGGCTTTTCTATTTTTAGTATTTTTAAATTTTATAACGCAGTATGTCATAAATCCTAAGACAAGAATATAAACTATCCCAGTCATCCAAAAAGTAAGTTCGATAGTGCTATCGATACTACCCCAATTAGATGCAATAGGGGTTGAATACCAAGGGGTATAAAGATGAAAAAGAACAGATCCGATGATTAATACTAATAGAACAAAAGGTACCATTTATAAACCTCATTTTGAAAGAACATAAAGCTAAAAAAACCTTTTTTAAAGCCTTGTAAATTTCTTGATCACAAATTACTAATTGTCCGACTAAAGTCAAGACACACAATGTCGCAATATTGTGCTTCCATTAAATATTTCTTTGAGGCATCTTATGTTTTGATAAAAATCAAGTGAGCCTTCTATGTTTAAAATATTTAAATTATTTGTAAATCTTTTTAAGGTAAGAATAAGCCTAACAATTATGTTATGCGCCATTTCTGGGGTTTTTGTTGTCCCAAATAACAATCTCGATGTTCTAGATTTATTTCTAGTAGCAATATCAACTTTCTTGGCTTCTGCTGGTGTAAGTGCATTCAACCAGTACTTTGAAAGAGATTTAGATGCATTAATGCCAAGAACATCTAAGCGACCTTTTGTCACAGGAGAGCTAAGCTCACACATACTTTGGCCTATTTTATTTTTATTAATCAGTTTTTCTGGATTAATAATTTCTTATATTTTTATCAATCCATACTCATGTTTATATAATTTTCTTGGTGCATTATTTTATGGAGCTGTATACACCATATGGCTGAAAAGAAAAAGCATATGGAATATAGTCATAGGAGGCCTTGCAGGAAGTTTTGCCACCCTAGCGGGATCTGCTGCTGTTAATCCAATTATAGCTCCAGAAGCAGTCATTTTATCAGTAATTTTATTTTTATGGACGCCGCCTCATTTCTGGAGTCTTGCAATGGCAATTGGTGATGATTATAAAAAGGCTGGAATACCAATGCTTCCAAATATATTAAGCAACTCTCTTACAACTTATATTATTCTCTTTCATACTGTTGTACTTGTATTCGTTACATTACTTTTAATGCTTTATAGCTCAAGTATATTCTATATATCGGCAATTTTAGTTGGTGGTGGATATTTTATTTGGACAAGTGTCTTGTTAGCAATAAGAAAAACAAAATCAGCAGCAATGAAAAATTTCTTTGGTTCATTTGTCCAATTAGGGTTACTTTTAATATTAATAATTATTGACGGAATAATTATTTAATTTCAATTATCATATGATCCATATTCAATAAGAATGTCTTGTATTTTTTTATAATGTTTAATTTTTGCCCATTGTAAAGCTGTTCTGCCAGTAAGATCGGTATCATCAGGATATGCCCCTCCCTCTAAGAGAGCTTTAACAGCCTCAAAATTTCCAAATCTAGAGGCTATAATTAAGGGGGTTTCTTTGTTAGGCCCTGATCTATCAGGGTTTGCACCAAATTTAATTAGTTCTGAAACTAAATTAAAATTATTCTTTCTAGATGCAATGGATAGTGCTGTTCTTTTATCATCATCTCTTTGATTAACTCGAGCTCCTTTTTCTAATAAAAAAACTACCATATCAGATCTTCCTCTTTCTACTGCTAACAATAGAGCGGGTACTTCGTCAAAATCCAGCTCACTTGGAGAGCCGCCTACCTGGATTGAGTACAATAAATCTGACATAGTCCCTGATTTTACTGCAGTCACAACCAAGCCTTCTTTAAAAGGGCTTTTGCTATTTGATTGAGCAGAACAATTAATTGATAAAAATAGAGAAAAAAAGAACAAAAAAATAATAAATTGTTTTTTGTAAATTACTTGAAATTTAAACAAATTATTAACCATAAATTAAAATATCCTTAAAAAATTATAGCAACAGATAAATAATTAATATACAAGCAATTCATGATTAAAAAAATAATACTTTATAGTCTTTTTTTGCTATTTATATTCACTTCAATATATTTCTTTATTAATAAAGACTATTATCAAAATACGACTGTTCAAAAAATTGAAAATCAAGATGCTCTTCCAGGGGGTCATTTTACCTTAAACAAACAAGATGGAACAGTATTTAATTCTAAAATTTCTAATAAACTTATGCTTATATATTTCGGCTTTACTTATTGCCCAGATGTTTGTCCAACAACGCTTATAAAGATGGCTGATGTTATTGATAGGCTTGGTGATGACTCTGATAGTGTAAACTCAATATTTATTTCAGTTGACCCTGAAAGGGATAAAGAAGAAGTAATAAAGAATTATGTTAGTGCGTTTCATGAAGAAATAATTGGTTTAACTGGTAGTGAAGAACAAATTAGTAACGTAGCGAAGGATTGGGGCGTTTATTACCAGAAAGAAGATATAGAGGGGTCAGACGATTATACAGTTAATCATCTTGATATAATTTTTCTTGCAAATGCAAATGGCGAATATGTAGATTTCTTTCCTCCAAAAATTCAATCTGCTTTGATTGTTGAAAAGGTTAGAAATATTATAAATAAAAATTAAATATCTAAATTTACTACTAGATCCCCTGAAGAAATACTCTCTTGGATAAATTCTCTTCTTTTAATAACTTCGTCACCCATTAGGTCAGAAAAAACCTCACTATTATCAACTCCTTCATCTACCTTAACTTTTAAGAGTCTACGAGAGTCAGGATCAAGAGTAGTGTCCCAAAGTTGATCTGCATTCATTTCTCCTAGGCCTTTATATCTCTGAATCTGTAAGCCTTTCCTTCCCTCAGAGAGAACCGCCTCTACTAGTTCACATGGACTGTTAACCTTATAGTCTCTTCCGCCCCTTTCAAAAATATTTCTTTTCTTTGAATTTAAAGCAAAGAATTGAATTATTTCATTGGCTAATTCTGACAAGCTCTGTGCATCAGGTGATCTAAAAATTCCTGGACCTAAAGATAAAGTTTCAAACACACCTCTAATTTTTCTTTTAACTGTTAAGCCATTTCTTTCTTCATACTCAGATACCCACTCCGCTTCATCGTCATTATATTTGTCTATCATTCTTTCAGAAATATTTTTCAAGGTATCCTCAGAAATCTTATTTTGTTGATCAAAGGCTCCGCTAAGGGCAGCAACTTCAACTAAATTTGAATTATAGCGACTTGGTAATCCATTAATAATGGAACGAAATTTCCTACTCTTAGTTATTAAAGCAAGTAAATCGTTCGAAGTTATTGTCTCATCAGAATTAAGAATTAAAGCAGCATCGTCTATTCCTGAATTAATTAAATAATTATCAAGATCATCATCATCTTTTAAATAAGTTTCAGAATTACCTTTCTTTGCCTTATATAAAGGTGGTTGGGCTATATACAAACATCCTGAAGATATTAATGGATACATTTGCCTGTAAAAGAATGTTAATAGAAGCGTTCTTATGTGAGCTCCATCAACATCAGCATCTGTCATGATAATAATTTTTTTATATCTCAATTTATTAACATTAAAACCTTCATCTTCATCTTCAATTTCAGAGATATCTCTACCAATCCCAGCTCCCAATGCTGTTATTAAAGTACCTATTTCAACTGAAGATAAAACTTTAGATAATCTAGCTTTTTCACAATTAATAATTTTTCCCCGCAAAGGTAATATTGCTTGGGTTGCTCTATCGCGACCTTGCTTAGCCGATCCTCCAGCGGAGTCACCCTCAACAATAAAAATTTCACACTTTTCAGGATCTTTCTCCTGACAATCAGCAAGCTTTCCTGGTAGCGAAGAAACATCTAACGCTCCTTTTCTTCTAGTTAACTCTCTCGCTTTCCTGGCAGCATCCCTTGCTGCCGCTGCCTCAACAACTTTACTTATAATATTCTTAGCTTCATTTGGATGTTCTTCAAACCATTCTGAAAGCGCATCATTAACTAAACTTTCAACTACTGGCCTTACTTCAGAGGAAACTAACTTATCTTTTGTTTGACTAGAAAATTTAGGATCAGCAACCTTAATGGATAAAACGCAAGTTAAGCCTTCTCTAATATCATCCCCAACCAATTGAACATTCTCTTTTTTTGACATACCAGATTCTTGGGCATAAGAATTAACCACCCTTGTTAATGCTCCTCTTAAACCAGCTAAATGTGTTCCACCATCTTTTTGAGGAATATTATTAGTGAAACAATTCACGGTTTCATAATAGCTATCATTCCACCACAGAGCCAAATTAACCTCGACTCCATCCCTATTTGCCAGCAAACTTATTGGTTCATCAATCATTGGTTTCTTGGACTGATCAAGGTATTTCACAAATTCTTTTAATCCCCCCTCATAGCTCATTATTTTTTCCCATGGCTTATCTTCTCTAAAGTCTTGAAGTAAAATAGAAATCTGAGAATTTAAAAAGGCCAGCTCTCTGAGTTTTTTTTGAAGAATTTTTCTATCAAACTCAATCATGGTAAAAATATTTTTAGAAGGTAAAAATTTAATTTCAGTACCTGTTTCTTCTCCACATTTTCCAACAACTTTTAGAGAAGACTGGGCGTCGCCGTCTTTAAAAGTCATTTGGTGTTTTTGACCATCCCTCTTTATAATTAACTCAAGGTCTTCGGATAAAGCATTAACAACAGAAACGCCAACACCATGAAGACCTCCTGAAACTTTATAAGAATTTTGATCAAATTTACCTCCGGCATGGAGCTGGGTCATAATCACCTCTGCAGCAGAAACTCCTTCCTCATGCATCTCTGTTGGAATTCCTCGTCCGTCATCGCTTACGGTTATGGATCCATCAGGATTTATTGAAACAGTTATATTTTTACAGTGGCCAGCAAGTGCCTCATCCACAGAATTATCAACGACCTCATAAACCATATGATGAAGACCTGAACCATCATCTGTATCACCAATATACATACCAGGCCTTTTTTTAACAGCCTCTAAACCTTTTAAAACCTTAATAGACTCAGCATCATAATCGTCATTTTTTACTTTCTTCTTAGCCATTATTTCCTCTAATTTATTTTTTTTAATCTACCCATTCCAACTGAAAATATTTCAGAAAAATCTTTTATTCCGGAAAATAAATCTATTTCAGTTCCAGTCATAAAAACTTGTGCTTTTGTTTCAATAATTTGTTCAAATAATGCTGCTCTTCTTAATTGGTCCAAATGAGCAACAACTTCGTCAAGTAATAATATTGGATATCTATTTGATCTATTTGCTACAAGATTTAAATGGGTAAGTATTAAGCCTATTAAGAGACTTTTCTGCTCACCCGTTGAACATTGATTAGCATAAATACCTTTATTTCTATCACTAACCAAAAGGTCACTTTTATGAATTCCAAATGTTGTTCTTCCAGAAAAGAAATCTTTTTTTCTGTTATCAAAAAGGCGCTCTCTGAAAAAATCTTTAACAGACTCGCAGTCATTTGATGATAATTTATCTTCAATAATCCCTTCAATTTTTAAAAATGCTTTTGGCCATACAGGATTTTCATCATTATCTAATCTTGTATTAAGTCCAGTTATAAGGTTTAACCTATTTAATCCTATATTAACTCCATCTTGAGACATTTGAGTTTCCAAAGTATCTAACCAGTCAATATCAAATTTATTTTCTTGTAAAAGAATATTCCTTTCACGCATTAATTTTTCGTAACTTTTTATTAAACTTGCGTGATTATTAAAAAGTGAAGAACACATCGTGTCCAAGAATTTTCTTCTAGATGACGGAGACTCAACAAAAATCTGATCCATAGAGGGGGTTAGCCAAGAAACAGAAATAATCTCTGGTAAAGATTTTGATGCAAAAACCTTTTTATCATTTATCCTAACTTCACGTCCCTTAATTCTTCCAGCCGGAATACCAGTTGAAATTTTATAAGAGGAGTTATTTGATAGAACTTTTGCATTAATTCCCCATTCCGCTGGTCCCTTAAAATTCCTAAACTGTTCAAAAGGAGCTCGCCTTAGACCACGCCCTGGAGATAAAAGAGATAAACTCTCTAAAATATTTGTTTTGCCCGATCCATTTGATCCCAAAAGGACTACTGAGCAACCTCTAAAAGTACAATCAAGAGTCTCATAGGACCTGAAGTTGTTTAACTTTAGTGATTGCACTCTATTAAAATCATATCCCTGGACTTCAATATTGCTAATCTGATGCTGGCTCACTTAAAAAAATCCATTAAACTTAAACCCTCATCGGCATAAGCACGTAAATTGCTTGACTGTCATCTGAGTCGGTTATTAGGGCTGGAGATCCTGATCCCTCTAATGCAAATAAAATATTTGAGCCATCAATTTGGCTTGCTATATCTAATAAATATCTTGCATTAAAACCAATTTCTAGTTCTTCAAAGCTATAGTCTACAGGTGTTGTTTCAATTGCTTTACCTGCTTCCGGATTAATTACAGTTAAAGTTAATGCGCCATCTTTTAATAAAAATTTCACAGCTTTTGATTTATCAGAGGATATTGTTGCCACTCTATCAATCGAAGAGGCAAAAACTTTAGTCTCAATTAGTAGCTCTTTATCATTATTTTTGGGGATCACTCTCTCATAGTCAGGGAAAGTTCCATCAATTAGTTTTGAGGTCAATTGAATGTCATTAAAATTAAATTGTATTTTTGTATCTGATACTTTTATATCTAATGTTCCAGATGAATCCTCTATAAGCTTTCTTACCTCACCAACAGTTTTCCTAGGTATAATTATGCTGGGAATATCTTCTGCACCTGCTGGTAGGTCTGATTTTATACATGCTAACCTATGACCATCAGTAGCTACTGACCTTAATTCATTTTCAACTGAATGAAGGAAAATACCATTTAGATAATATCTGGTTTCTTCTGTTGAAATGGCAAATCTAGCTTTATCAATAAGTCTTGCTAAATCGACTGAATCAATACTAAAACCACATGGCATTTCTCCCGACGACATTTCTGGAAAATCTTCATCAGGTAAGCAAGGTAAATCAAAATTAGACTGCCCGGATTTTATCTCCATCTGATCATTACTATTTAATTCCATTTCAATAATTGAGCTTTCAGGAATTTTTCTAACAATATCGTATAAAGTATGAGCAGATACAGTTGTAGAACCTGACCCTGAAACATTAGCCTCAATAGTTTCAATAATCTCTAAATCTAGGTCAGTTGCAATAAGTGAGATATTTTTATCATTAGCATCAATCTTTACATTTGACAAAATAGGTATTGTGTTACGTCTTTCAACAACACTTTGAACATGATTAAGGGCTTTTAGAAGTATACCTCTATCAATTGATATCTTCATAAAAAACTCCTATTAGACAATAACGAATTATAAAAGACACGTTGATATACAAACGAATCAATAGTTTATTATAACAGAATTTAAATAAAAATCACTCAGGAATTAACCTTCAAGCGACCTTGATAAGATATCAACTTCTTCTTGAATAGCTGCATCTGTGTCTTGCAAACTTTCGATTCTTTTGACAGCATGAATAACAGTGGTGTGGTCACGACCACCAAATTTTCTACCAATTTCTGGTAAAGATCGTGTTGTCAAAAGTTTTGATAGATACATTGCGACTTGCCTGGGTCTTGCAATAGTTCGTGACCTCCTAGCTGACAATAAATCAGATAATCTAATATTATAATAATCAGCAACTTTCCTTTGGATATCGTCAATAGTTATTCTTCTTTGTGAGGCCCTTATTAAATCTTTAAGTACCTCCTGAGCCATTTCAATTGTTAAAGGTTTTTTAACAAAAGATGAGTATGCAATTACTCTATTTAGAGCACCCTCTAACACTCTAATATTTGAGTCAATTCTTTGGGCTAAAAACTCTAAAATATTATCCTTAATAATAATTTCAGGATTATCATCAATATGCTTTTTAGCCTTTGTTTGTAAAACACCAAGTCTAAGTTCATAATCAGATGCATGGATATCAGTTACTAACCCCCAACCTAATCTTGACCTTATTCTTTCTTCTATCCCATCAAGATCAACAGGGGATCTATCTGCCGAAATAACTACCTGGTGATTATGATCAATTAGAGTATTAAAAGTATGAAAGAACTCTTCTTGAGTAGAGTCCTTTCCGGCAATAAACTGAATATCGTCAACCATTAAAACATCAACTGACCTAAATTGTTGTTTAAAAGACATTGTATCCTTAAATCTTAACGCTTTAATAAACTGGTACATAAACTTCTCAGCTGATAAATAGAGAACTTTTCTTTCAGGCCAATTCTTCTTGATTTCGAGAGCCATTGCATGCATTAAATGGGTTTTACCAAGACCTACTCCACCATACAAAAAAAGAGGATTGAAAGAAACATTTTCTACCTCAGTAATTCTTTTAGCTGCCGCATAGGCAAGTTCATTAGATCCGCCTACAACAAAATTTTCAAATGATAAATTTGGATCAAGAGGGGCGCCCAACATACTGTTATGGTCACCATTTTCATTAGTAAATTTTATGGGGGTTGCCGATTTTGAATTTATAGCAGTTTTTTTAGGTGTAATGTCTTCATTATTCTTTGAAGTTTTAAACTTTTGTAATTCAAAAATTATAGAAGAAACTGGCATATTATCATTTTTTAAAATAGATAAGATTCTGTCTGAGTAATGAGTATGTATCCAATCCTTCATAAACTTTGTAGGAACATACAAGACTAATTTTTTTTCGTTAAATTCTCCAAACTCAATATGTTTGAACCAGCTTCTAAAAGTAGCTTCACCGAGCTCTGCTCTTAAAACCGACAATGTCCTATCCCAGGAGCTTTTTATATCAACAGTTTTAGAACTTTTTTCGCTCACTTAGAACATCCTCAAAAAATCAAATTAGCTACTCAACTTAATAAGGAGCCATTATTGTGAGCAAGAAAAATAAAATTTAACAGGCTCTGAAAAAAGATAAATTCTATAAAAAAAGAAAATCTTCATAAATTACGTTAGAGGTGAATCATAAATGATGCAATAGGGTAATTAATGAATCTTAAAAAAAATTTAATTTTTTGATTAATTATGAAATATTTTTCACTTTTTTTGCTAGACGTGAAACTTTTCTAGCGGCAGTATTTTTATGAAGAATACCTTTTTGTGCAACTTTCATGATTTTAGGTTGAGCATTCTTAAGTGCAATTTTTGCTTCTTCGGCATTTCCAGAGGTTATAGCTTCCTCAACCTTTTTTATTAAGGTTCTCATATTGGTTACATGAGATTTATTTCTTGCTGTCCTTGTTGCAATTTTTCTAACCATCTTTTTTGATGATGATAGATTTGCCATTTAATTTACCTCTTAAAAATGTATGAGATGCGGTTATATTTGTATAGGAGTACTTCGTCAAGCATAAGAATTAATAATAAAATTATTTATCCTTAAAATCGGCTTTTCTTTTTTCGATAAATGCTGACATACCCTCTTTCTTATCTTCTGTTGCAAACATAGAATGAAACAGTCTCCTCTCAAACCTAATACCCTCTGATAAAGTAGTTTCATAAGAACGATTTACCATTTCTTTGGTCATCATTGTTGCAATCATTGACTTATCAGAGATAGCTTTTGCTACATCCATAACATCATTTAGGAAGTTTTCTGAAGAGAAAACCCTACTTACAAGACCACTTCTCTCTGCCTCATCGGCATCCATCATTCTTCCAGTTAGACACATATCCATTGATTTAGACTTACCAACAAATCTTGTTAGTCGTTGGCTTCCTCCTGCTCCAGGACTTACACCCAAATTAATCTCCGGTTGACCAAATTTAGCACTTTCTGAAGCCAAAATAAAATCACACATCATGGCCAATTCACAACCACCGCCAAGGGCATATCCCGAAACAGCTGCAATTATTGGCTTCCTGCAACTTGCTACTCTTTCCCAATTCCTTGTAATAAAATCTTCCTTATAAACATCCATATATGTCTTAGGTTGCATTTGCTTAATATCCGCACCTGCTGCAAATGCTTTTTCTGAACCAGTAAGGATCATACAACGCAGTGATTCATCTTTTTCATAATTATCAACTTCCGATAATAATTCATCCATGAGTTGATCATTTAAGGCATTGAGAGCATCTGGCCTGTTTAGTGATACAGTAACAATTCCATCACTTTTTTCGACAATTATATTTTCGTATGACATATAAACTCCTAATTTTTTAAAACTATAATCATATAGTCCATCTAACTATTAAAATTCAATCAAATTTTATTAACAGGGGATTACTTTTGACATTTTGAACAAAAAAAAGTTGATCTACCTGATTGAATAATTCTTTTTACAACACCATCACAGTCATCTAATAAGCATTTCTCATTTTCCCGGTTATAAACATTAAAAGAAGACTGAAAGTATCCCATTTTACCACTTATATTCGAAAAATCTCTTAAAGTAGATCCTCCCACTTCTATTGCTTCTTTGATAACTTCATTAATCTTCTGAACCAAAAGAATTAAATTTTTCTTAGGCTTACCTTTTGAAGTTACTAATTTAGAACAATTTTTTTTTGGGTTAATTTTTGATCTAAAAAGTGCCTCACAAACATATATGTTACCTAGACCTGAAATAATACTTTGATCTAAAAGTGAATTTTTTATAGATTTTTTCTTATTCAATAAAGTCTCAGCAAGGTTATCTGCATTAAAATAATTGCTCAAAGGCTCAGGACCTAACGATGACAAAAATTTATGAGTTTCCGGTTCCTGATTAGTTAGATCAATATAACCAAATCTTCTAGGATCATTATAAACAATTTTATAATTATCTAAATCAATAATTAAATGATCATGTTGTAATATTATATAATCTTCAGCTTCACTTTTTTTTAGTACTTTATAACTCCCAGACATCCCTAAATGAGCAATAATAAAATAATTGTCACTTAAACCAATAATAATATATTTAGCGCGTCTTTTTATAGAAATAATCTTCTTTCCAACAACCTGAGAAACAAAATTTTTTGGCCATGGAAAACGTAAATTAAATTTTGATAAATATACTTTCTTTATACTCTCATTAATTATAAATTCTTCTAAACCTCTTTTAACTGTTTCTACCTCTGGTAACTCTGGCATTTTAATTTTAACTCCATGATGGTAAAAATAAAAACTTAAGTTTATGTTCTCTTAGAAAGGTTAATATTGCAATGAAAGAAAGTAATTTTGGTTTTAAAAAATACAATGAAGAAGAACATTCATCTAAAGTAAGGGAGGTCTTTAATAAGGTTGCTAATAAATATGACCTCATGAATGATGTAATGTCTCTTGGCATGCAAAGGTTATGGAAACAAAATTTTATAGAGTCTATAAATTTTAATGAAAATGAAAATTTAACCTTTATAGACCTGGCTGGCGGTACTGGTGATATAGCTAAAAGAATTTTATCAAAATATAAAAAAGAAATAAAGGTTAAGGTAGTTGATATTAATCAAGAAATGCTTATTGAAGGTAAAAATTCATTCAAAAAATCTGATAATGTAGATTTTATTTGTTCGTCAGGTGAATCAATTTCCATAGTCGATAATTACGCAGATGTTGTTACAATTTCTTTTGGAATAAGAAATATGACCGATAGAGAAAAATGCTTAGAAGAATGTTATCGAATACTCAAACCAGGTGGAATTTTTGCTTGTTTAGAGTTTTCTTTACCAAAAGATATATTATTAAGGAACCTATATGATGCTTGGTCATATGGGGTAATTCCAAAATTTGGAAAATTAATAGTAGGCGAAAAAGAGCCTTATGAATATTTAGTTGATAGTATAAGAACTTTTCCTTCAAATGAAGATTTTAACGAAATGATAAGAAATGCTGGATTTATAAATACATCAATTCGTCAATTAACAGGTAATATAGTTTGTATTTATAGGGGGGAGAAAGAATAGTTTGTCTTCCATTTTTAAAATAACACGTCTTTTAAAAGGTTTCCTTATTCTTTCAACACAAAAGGGCTTAATTCCTGAAGAAATAATAGAAAGTTTACCAAAAGCAATAAGGGCTTTTTTAAAATTTTTAATTAAAAAAAATAATTATAATTTATCCGAATCTCTTCAAAAATTAGGTCCTACATGGATAAAAATGGGACAATTCTTGTCTACAAGGCCTGATATTATTGGAAAAGAACTTTCTGATCAGTTAAGGGAGTTGCAAGATAGCCTGCCGCCTTTTGAAAAAAGATATGTGGAAGAGTTTCTAACTCTATCATTTGGGAAAGATTATAAAAAAATTTTTGTTGAAATAAATAAACCAATTGCTGCTGCCTCTATAGCACAAGTCCACAAAGCACAAATCAGTATTGAAGGTGAAAAAAAATATGTTGCATTAAAAATTTTGAGGCCCAATATCTTAAATAAAATAAAAAAAGATCTAGGAGATTTTTATTATGCTGCTAAATTTTTAGAAAAGATATCAAGTGAAGCAAGAAGGTTAAGAGTCATTGAGATTGTAAAGACTTTAGAAGAGAGCCTATTTATGGAGGTAGATCTGAGGCTTGAGGGAGCAGCTCAATCAGAAATTATTGAAAATACTCAAAATGATGATTTTATTGAAGTACCAAAAATTTATTGGGAATTGACAACTAAAAATATCCTTACAACTGAATGGGTGGACGCTTACTCATCAAAAGATATTAAAAAAATTAAAGCAAAAAAATTAGATTTTCAAAACATTGCCGAAAATATTATGAAATCATTTTTAGTTTTAGCTATTAGAGATGGTTTTTTTCATGCAGATATGCACCAGGGAAATCTATTTATAAAAGATGACTCCAAAGTTATTCCAGTTGATTTTGGTATAATGGGAAGATTAAGTATTGATAGCAGAAGATATCTATTAGAAATTTTAAGTGGATTTATAAATAGAGATTATAAAAAAATAGCAGATATTCATTTTGAGGCAGGTTATGTACCAAATAATCAAGATAAAGACAAATTCGCGCAAGCATTAAGGTCGATTGGTGAGCCAATACTCGGACAAGATTCTGATAAAATATCGATGGGACATCTTTTATCTCAGCTTTTTGAAATCACCAATCAATTTGAAATGAAAACACAACCTCAACTCTTATTACTTCAAAAAACTATGGTTGTAACAGAAGGGGTAGCAAGAGAGTTTAACCCAAAATTAAATATTTGGAGTCTTTCAGAGCCAATTTTAAATAATTTAGAAAATATTAAATTAAAGGCATTCTCAAAAATACCTTTTAATAAAAGAAAAGATAGTCCTAGCCCCAAAGAAATATATTTATCAATTATTAATGAAATAGAGAAAACAAAAAAAGATTTTAAAAAAATAAAAAGTGCATTTGGAGAAGAAGGACTTAAAATAGATGAAAATAGTATTATGCAAATAAAAAAAGACAATAATGCTGGAATATTGTCTTCAAGGTATGTCTTAATAATATTAGCAGTTATTGCTATTATCTTATTGATTAATTTGTAAATATTATAGGAATCTATTAATACAAAGTCATATATTAATAGCTTTTTCAAACCTTTTGAGATAAAGAAATATTCATGAAAAAAATTTTATTAATAGTAAGCGGAGGAATTGCAGCATACAGATCCCTTGATCTTATTAGAGAGATCAAAAGAAGGGGGGACGATGTTACCTGCGTTCTAACTAAAAGTGCTACAAAATTTGTTCAACCTTTATCCTTTGCATCTTTATCTCAAAATAAAGTTTATACAGATCTATTTGATATAGAAAATGAAAGCAAAATTGGACATATAAAATTATCCAGAGATGCTGACCTGATTGTTCTAGCTCCTGCGACTGCAAATATACTCGCAAAAATGGTTCATGGAATTTCTGATAGTTTAGCAACATCAATTTTATTAGCAAATAATAAACCTTTGTTAATAGCTCCATCAATGAATGTAAAAATGTGGAATAATCCAGCTACTATTAAAAATATAAAATCTTTAAAGAATGACGGTCATGTTTTTGTAGGGCCTGATGATGGCGAAATGGCATGTGGAGAAGTTGGTTCTGGTAAAATGTCAAAAGTTGAAGAAATATATAAAGAAATTAGCTATTTAATTAATTCGGCTCCGCTTAAGGGTAAAAAAGCTTTGGTTACATCAGGGCCCACTATTGAGCCAATAGATCCAGTTCGTTTCATATCTAACAGATCTTCAGGCAAACAAGGACATGCAATAGCTTCACTTTTAAGCAAGCTTGGGGCCGAAACTCACTTAATAACTGGACCTGTTAATATACCTTATCCAGACAACATTAAAGTTACAGAAATAAATACTGCCGATGAAATGCTTAAGGCTTGCATGAATTCTTTACCTGTAGATATTTCTATATTTGCGGCAGCTGTTTCAGATTGGAAAGTTGTAAATCAATCCTCAAAAAAGATAAAAAAATCAGAAAACAAAAATAATGATATGAATATACTATTAGAGCAAAACCCTGATATTCTTAAGACCATAAGTGAAAATAATAAAAATAGACCTGAATTAGTTGTTGGATTTACTCTTGAAACAGAAAATCTTATTAAATCAGCGAAAAGTAAAATGGTTAAAAAATCATGCGATTGGATAATCGCAAATAATCATATTCAAAATAATGAAAGTGTTTTTGATAATGATATGAATGAAGTTTCATTTCTGACAAATAATCTAGAAGAAAACTGGGGTCTAATCAGTAAAAAAAATGTTGCTGAAAAATTATGCAGTAAAATAATTCATTACTTTGATAGTGCAGCATGAGAAATCTAGAGGTCAAAGTCCTAGAAAATGGTTTTGGTCTTCCTCTTCCAAAATATGAAACTGAAGGTGCCGCCGGTTTAGATCTTTTCGCAGCCACAAAAGAAAATAAAAAAATATTAATTGCCCCAAACAGTGCAGAAATGATCCCGACTGGGATCGCTATAGCAGTTCCTTCTGGATACGAAGCTCAAATTAGGCCTCGCTCAGGTTTAGCTGTAAAAAATGGCATTACAGTTCTAAATTCACCAGGTACAATTGATAGTGACTACAGAGGAGAAATTCTAGTAATACTGATAAATCATAGTAAAAAAGATTTTGAAGTTGTAAGGGGAATGAGAATTGCTCAAATGGTAATTTCAAAAATTGAACAATTTAATCTTATCTCTGTTGATGAACTAAATACAACTGATAGAGGTAAAGATGGATTTGGATCAACAGGAATTTCAACAAGAAAAGATGAAGAATAATTCTGTAGAAAGATATTCAAATCATTTAATGCTAAAAGAAATTGGTGGTTATGGACAAAAATTATTAAAAGAATCTAAAGTCTTGATTGTGGGCTTAGGTGGTCTTGGTTGCCCAGTCCTTCAATATGCTGCAGGGTCAGGTATAGGTACAATTGGATTAATTGATAATGATGATATAGAAATATCAAACCTTCATAGACAAACAATCTTTTCAATAAATGACATTGGAAAACCTAAAGTTGAAATCGCTGAAAAATTCTCAAACTTTATTAACCCTGAAACAAAAACTATCATTTATAAAGATACATTAAATAAAAAAAATGCCAAAAAAATTATCAAAGATTATGATTTCATAGTTGATTGTACTGATAATAATTCAAGCAAATTAATAATAAATGATGAATGTTTCAATAATAGTAAACCATTAATATATGCGTCTGTTTCTGGATTTTTTGGACAAGTTTCAACATTTAAATCCTATGAAAAAGATAAAAATAATATCCCATATCCTTCTTACAGGTGCCTGAAAATACAAGAAACTAATGAGAATGATTGTGATCATATTGGTGTATTAGGTTCAATAGCAGGAGTAATTGGCTCATTACAGGCTACAGAATTAATTAAGCAAATTACTAATAATGATGACAACTTGATTGGGAAGCTTTTAATTTTTGATGGACTAACAAATAATATAAGAATAATAAGGATAAATTGGGACGCAAAAAATATACTTAACGGAACAGGTTAATAAAATATGAAAAGCTGTATTTTATTTATGTTGTTTACTCTTTTTCTTATAGTAAATAATCAAACTGCTTATGCTAACAAAGATAGCTCTTCTTGGGCTTCTCTAAAATATAATAAAACTTATCTTAGAACTGGTCCATCAAAAGATAACAAGGTCATTTGGGTTTATAAAAGAAAAGGGCTGCCCTTAAAGATATTAAGAAAAAAAAATGAATGGAATGAGGTATTGCTTCCATCCAATCAAAGGGGTTGGATTAATTCAAGTCAAATATCAAAGAAAAGGACCATAATTATTCAAAATAATAAAAGCTTTTCTGAGATGGCTTTATCAAAAAATAAACAGATAATGATGAAAGATAAAAATTCAAAAATTATAGCTTATTTACAAGAAGGGGTAATTGCCAACCTTCATGAATGTAAAAAAGATTTCTGTGAAATTGAAGTAAAAGTAAAAAAAGAAAAATACTTTTTTAAAAATTCATATAGATTATCAGGGTATATAAAAAAGGAGTTCCTCTGGGGAGTTAAATAAGTAAATCTTCTTTAAGATTAATAATACTTTCATCGCTTAGAATTGTAAAATGACTGTAATTTTTATGCTCAATTCCTAAAAATATTTTAGACTCATTTTTATGAAAATTTTTTATTTGATCTTTATTAAAATCAAAATGTAAAAAATGTACCGAGGAAGTTTTTCCTTTTGAATTTGTCCTATCAATATCAGACTCGAATCTAGCTTTAATCTTATCTTCGCCAATACTCATATAAATAAAATCTTCTACATTACCAATAGAGGATAGGAAGTTATGCCGTATTTTTTCATCATTAATATCAAACGTTAAAGTTGTTACTAGATCAGAACCTTGTGGTATTAAGGGGTTATAAGCAACAAGCTCATCTTCTAATTGACCTTCTAAAGCTCCCTCTACAAAAAGCATTTCTTGAATTTGATATAGCATTGTCTTGTAGGACTCAAAATAAAAAGTTGCGAATGGTCCAACACTAATACGTCTATTTTTTTTATAAGCTACAAGGTCTTTTCTTCTTTCCGCCCTTACCCTTCTATACTCTTCATTTGAAAGAACATCTTTTTTTTCAATCTTTATCATTATTCACTCATTTCATCTTTCTTTAAAAAACCATAAGATACGGCCATTAATTCTATTGGGTGTCCAGATTTTATTTGACTTTTTTCATTACCTTTAACATCCTCTTTAGTAATTTGAGATAAGTGTTTTGATGCTAATGGGCAGCTCGATATAACAAATGATGGATCTGCTTTTGCAACCTGTCGTGCAGCAGGTTTTCCAACTTTTCTCGCTAAATCATGAGTTGGCGTAAGAACCCCGAAAGTCCCTCCATGCCCTGAACATCTCTCAACTATGGAAATATCAGCATCAGGTATCAGTTTAAGAAGCTCATTAGATTTTGCACCCATATTCTGAGCCCTTGAATGACAAGCTAAGTGAAGCGATATTCCTCCATCAACCGGTTTCATTCCATCAATTAATCCTTCATTTTTTGAAATATCAACAATATACTCGTCTATATCATAGGTATTTTCAGATAATAACTTTACAGACTTATTCTCTGGTAAAATTAAGGGCCACTCATATTTCATCATTAATGCACACGATGATGTTAAGGTAACAACATCATATCCATCCTCAATAAAATCAATAAAACTTTCTGAAATTCTTTGAGCCGAAACAGAAACTTTTTCAATATTACCTTGCTCTAAAAGAGGCATACCACAACACTCAGGGTAATGAACTTTAATTTCTACACCTTGAGCAGCTAAAACAGCTAAAGAAGCTTCGGCGATTTCTGTTCTATTAAAATTTGCAAAACATGATGTATAAACAACAACTTTACGTTTTTTTGCTTTTCCATCAACATTTATCGGGGGTATATGAATCTTTTTCATATCGAATTTAGGAAGAATAACTTTATAATCTATACCTATTAAATAATTTAAAATACGGCGAAAAATTTTGTTATTAATATTTGTAAAGAAATTTAATACAAACCCAAATCTTTTTCCAAGCTTTCCGTTTCTATCAGTTTGAGCTAGTTGATTCTGAAAAAACGGTGGCTGTCCTTTTTTTTCAACTTCAACAGCCCTGGCCCTCAACATTAGATGAGGAAAATCTATATTAAACTCATGAGGCGGTACGTAAG
>Ga0102960_1000218_pt1 | contig 20846 bp, 16 predicted proteins | sample SalPon2_B_H2O_MG_2_FD_84521 | JGI IMG/M metagenome (GOLD analysis project Ga0102960, IMG submission 84521) | Salt pond water microbial communities from South San Francisco under conditions of wetland restoration - Salt Pond MetaG SF2_B_H2O_MG | ecosystem: Environmental > Aquatic > Non-marine...
AGCTGTCTATGGGAAGCTCCTGTAGCTATGCCAGACGATGGACAGAAATACTCTTGGAATGAAGAAACAACAAGTTGGGATTTAATAACAGAATAAATAAATAATTATGGCACTAACTAAAATCACGTCAAATGTTTTAGCAGACGAGTTTACTACAGTAGCAGCAATGTCAACTGATGACGTTGATTTTACGTCTGCTCAAGTATTTACAAAAACATTGTCAGCTGATACAACATTGACATTTTCAAACGTATCAACTGGGATGGTTAAAGACCTTATAATCACAGGAACAGGTACTTTAACTCTTCCAGCATCAGTTAAGGTTATATCTGGGACGTATGACGGAACAGTATCAAACCTAATTCAAATAGTAGCAACCAACGGTGCAACTGAACAGTGGGCATCTATAAGTCAAGAAGCAGTATGATAGCAATACAACACGAAGGAGCAATTAAAAAATTCACTGCCTTACCAAAGGTATGGGCAGATGAAAACGGCACGCATTTAAACATCACAGACGGAGCTTCTTTTGGATTCTATCCTGTAGTAACTCCAACGTATAATAGTTCAACACAGAGCTTAGGGGACATTATGTGGGATGCTGATGCATCTGTATTCACCTATCCTGTGATTGACAAAGTATGGACACAGACTCTTGAAGAAATGAAGGCTGCTAAAGTGGCTGTATTGAAAAGTTTATACCATGCTGAATATGAAAAAACAGATTGGTATTATATTAGATTAACAGCTACAGGAGAGGAAGTTCCGCAAAGTGTTATAGATGCAAGAGCAAATTTTAAAGCAGACTGTGATGCTCGTGAGGCAGAAATAAATGCATTAACAACACAAGCAGAGGTCGCTGAATATCAACTACCAAGCTTTATGTAATGGTTGGAAAGAGATTAGTTAATACAGGAGGAGCTGGGGGTGCAGCAGCATTTGATGCTTTAGCCAATTTTGAAACTGTAACCTATACAGGGAATGGTGGTACACAAAAGATAACAGGGTATATTAGAAAGGGTGCTGCTTTTAATGGGAGTAGTAGCGATATAGATTTACCATCAGGTGTACAGTCTTCTACTATGGCTGTTTCAATGTTTGTTTATTTTAATTCTACTCCCGACACAGACGTTTTGATTGAGTTTGAAAATGGATATGGAATTAATTTTTTATCTTCAGATTCAGGATATGTTTTAGCACAATATGCAAATTCAAATGGCAGTAATGTTAAATCAAACTCTGCAATAACTACAGGACAATGGTATCATATAGCAGCAAATTTTACAAGTTCTTCTGCGGAATTATATATAGATAAAACACAACAAACAGGAGGAACAGTAAGTAATTATGTTACTTCCGACCAAAATACAATAGGCTCAAGAAGAGCAGATGCTTTTATACCTGCAAAAATAGACCAAGTAAGAATATTTAATACTACATTAAATCAAACACAAATAAATCAATTAGCAGATGAGGATTATACTAAAGCTACTAAATCTACTACTGATATATTTGGAGATGGTTCAGGTGTTGCTTTATATCAGTTAGATGAAAATGCTAATGATACAGGGGGTAATATTGGTTCCCTATATACCACAAATAGAGAACTTGATTTAGATGTTGATGGCTACACAAGTGGAACTGTTTCGGATTTAAGCGGTAATTCCTATACCGCAACTTTAAATGGAAATACAACTTATGGCACAGATTCGAATGGAGGCGGATATTTTGATTTTGATGGTACGGGAGATTATTTAAGTGTTGACCAAACTATTGGAAGTTCTTTTAGTGGAGATTTTACATTAGAATTTATAATTGAACCACACGAAACAGGAAATTTCACTTATGTTTATGCTAAACAAAACGCCTCTACTAATGGACTTCTTATTGGTAATTTTGGAGGTTCAAATTCGGATATTGAAGTTTATAGATACAATACAAGTGGAAGTGCCGCAATCAACGGTCAGTTTACATCTACAGGAATAACTGCTGACGAGTGGCAACATATTGCAATAGTTTTTACAGCAACAACCGCAAAATTATATAGAAATGGTTCACAAGTAAGTAGTACATTAACAGGTTCAGCAGCTACATATCCTGCTGATTTTACTGAATTTTATATAGGAGGAAATTTTTCATCTTATGATTTGAATGGTAGAGTGGGCGATTTCAGAATACATAGTTCTGCATTGTCTGATAGTCAAGTATTACAAAACTTTAACGCTTCTAAAGGTAGTTATGGATTAGCATACAACGGAACACCTACCAACGTAAACTTTTTAGGTATGGCATTCCAACCTGATTTTGTTTGGATAAAGTCAAGAGATGCAACTCCCGCCCATAAATTATTTGATTCAGTAAGAGGTATTTCAAAATTTTTATCTGCAAATGCTATAGACCAAGAATATACTTTTAGTCCTTATGGTGTAACTTCTTTTGATTCGAATGGTTTTACTATTGCTGATATTACAAATGGAGGCTATGCAGTTAACGGAGCACCTGGACAAACTTATACAGGAGCAAATGCAGACTACGTTGCTTGGTGTTGGAAAGCAGGAGGAGCAGCTTCTACAATTAGTAGTGGGGATATTTCTGCGAATGTGAGTGCGAATACTGATATTGGATTTTCTATTGTGAAATATACAGGAAATGGTAATACAACTTACGATTCTGTTCCTCACGGATTAAATTCAACACCTGAACTTATTATCAACAAAGGTATTGATTCTTTAACACAAGGAACGAATAATTGGGTTGTAAGTTTACCTTTGCTTGGTGCGGGAAAATATGCATTTTTAAACACAACAGGTGAAGTATTAACTTCATCAAATTATTTTGGAACATTACCCGATTCAACTTATTTTTATGTCGGTGGCGCTGCACAAGTAGGCAATGAAAATGCAAAAAATTTTATTTCATATTGTTTCCATTCAGTTTCGGGAGCATCAAAAGTTGGGACATACGTTGGCGGTGGTGCAACAAACGTAACAGTTACACTTGATTTTGCGCCAAGATTTGTAATGATAAAACGAACACAGAACACGGGATATGATTGGTTAATGTATGATAATGTCCGCCAATCGGGAACAAGACCATACGATAATTCAACAACATTATATGCAAATACTTCATTAACTGAAGATTCTGACACTGCACGAAAAATTCAATTTACAGATACGGGGTTTGTTGCAAATAATAATTGGTCGGGTACAAATGCTTCGGGTATAACTTATCTATATATTGCAATCGCATAAACAATGGAAAATTAAATAAAATAAAAAATGAATTTAATACGAAAAATATCAATTGGTCGTGATTATAAAAACGACGCAATGCATTATTCAATTGGTCAAGAAGTATTTGGAGGACATACAATATCTGAAATACTTGAAGAAGAAGAAGGATACGTAATATATATAAAGAAAAATGACGAAATATTGCCATGGAAACATTTTAATAAAAACATGGCTGTATCAATTGAATTTAATTTACAATATTAATGAAACATACTCACGCTTATATTGTACAACCAATAGAAGGCAGATATAATAACAAAAAAAATATTGATGATAAAGAGTTAATACTTAATACATCAATAGAAGACCATAAGTTTGTAAATAGGAATGGTATCATAATTGAAACCCCTATTATCAAAGATGAATATGATCTACAAATAGGTGATGAAGTAATTATTCATCATAATGTATTTAGAAGATACTACGATATGCGTGGTAATGAAAAAAATAGTAGAAACTATTTTGAAGAAGATAAATACTTTTGTTTTTCAGATCAAATATTTTTATACAAAAGAAGTGGTAAATGGTACACACCACCAGGTTTTTGCTTTGTAAAACCAATACATAGTTTAAATAAGCTAGATGATACCAAAGAACAGCCGCTAACAGGTGTTTTAAAGCATTTAGGAAGCGATTTAAAAAGCTTTGGGTTACAAGATAATGATTTAATAGGTTTTACACCAAACAGCGAATATGAGTTTATAATTGACTCAGAAAAATTATATAGAGTACCACTTAATTCAATTTCAATTAAATATGAACGCAAAGGAACTGAAGTCGAATATAATCCAAGCGGGGTATAAGGCAGTACATGAGCTTATACGAGTAGCAGAAGAAGAAATTATTGTAGAAGGCGGTGATGATGAACTTGCTGCAGATCGTTTAAAGAATGCTGCTGCTACAAAAAAACTTGCAATATTCGATGCTTTTGAAATTCTTACACGCATAGAAGCCGAAAAGAATTTAATGGAAGATAAGCCCATTGAAAAGAAAGAAGCATTTGGTGGATTTGCTGAAAGAAGATCTAGATAATGTACGAACAGACATTAGTTAAAACCATAACACCAGTTAAACCTAACGTAATCAAAAGATTAAATAGGTATAACAAATGGGAATATGGATATAATAAAGAACACGATATTATTGTTATCAGTAAAAACGGCAAGATAGGTGAGATAATAGATATTCAAGGATTGTGTATAGCATTACCTCCTCAGCCAAAAGAAATTGAAAACAATAATAACAGATGGACTCCGCATGAGTTTCCTAAGGAACTTAAAAACGTAAAAAGTATATTTGATTGGGAAACATATCCGGATTCTTTTAAAAACAAATGGTATGCATATATTGATAGAGAATTTACCAAACGCGAAGAAGGTTATTGGTTCATTAACAAAGGTATCCCTACTTTTATTACTGGTTCTCATTATATGTACTTGCAGCACACCAAAATTGATGTTGGGAAGCCAGACTATAGGGAAGCAAACAGATTATTCTTCATATTCTGGGAAGCATGCAAGGCAGATAAAAGATGTTATGGAATGTGCTACCTCAAAAATAGACGGTCTGGGTTTAGCTTTATGGCCTCATCAGAGACTGTTAACCAAGCTACAATTACATCAGATGCTAGATTTGGAATATTATCAAAATCCGGTGCTGATGCAAAAAAGATGTTCACCGATAAAGTGGTACCAATATCAGTCAACTATCCGTTCTTTTTTAAACCGATACAAGATGGGATGGACAGACCTAAATCAGAATTGGCATACAGGGTACCAGCATCCAAACTCACAAAAAAGTCGATTACGGAAACGAGTGAAAAGCAAATACTTGAGGGGCTTGATACAACAATAGACTGGAAGAATACTGGGGATAACAGTTATGATGGTGAGAAGCTTAAGTTATTAGTACATGATGAATCAGGTAAATGGGAAAGACCTGATAACATATTAAATAACTGGAGGGTAACAAAAACAACGCTGCGTCTAGGTAGTAGGATTATAGGAAAGTGTATGATGGGATCAACATCCAATGCATTAGAAAAAGGTGGTGACAACTTCAAAAAGCTTTATTATGACTCAGACGTTACAAGACGCAACAAAAATGGACAGACTAGCTCGGGATTATATAGTTTGTTCATACCTATGGAATGGAACTACGAAGGATACATTGATTCTTTTGGATACCCTGTCTTTGATACTCCAGAAGAACCCGTCCTTGGAAACGATGCGGACTATATCGATACCGGAGTCATAGACTTTTGGGAAAATGAAGTTGATGGATTAAAACACGATAGTGACGGTTTAAATGAATATTATCGTCAATTCCCTCGTACTGAGGAACATGCATTTCGAGACGAAGCTAAAAATAGTATATTTAATTTGACTAAAATATATGAACAGATTGATTTTAATGAAACTGCCATAAGAGATGGTTTGGTCACTAAGGGATCGTTCTCGTGGGAAAATGGAATAAAAGACAGTAAAGTTATATTCTCGCCTAATCCAAGTGGTAGATTTTTAGTCAGCTGGGTACCGTCTAAGAATCTGCAAAACAATGTAATAGTAAAGAATGGCATAAAGCATCCGGGTAATGAACATGTTGGTGCATTTGGATGTGACTCATATGATATATCCGGTACAACTGATGGTGTAGGTTCTAAAGGTTCACTTCACGGCCTTACTAAATTTAGTATGGAAGATGCTCCACCTAATACATTCTTTTTAGAATATGTTGCCCGACCTCAAACAGCAGAGATATTTTTTGAAGATGTGCTTATGGCATTAATATTTTATGGTATGCCAATATTAGCAGAAAATAACAAACCTAGATTGTTATATCATTTAAAACGAAGAGGTTACAGGGGGTTTTCAATGAATAGACCTGATAAAATTTGGAATAAACTATCTGTAACAGAGAAAGAAATAGGTGGAATACCTAATACATCTGAAGATATAAAGCAAGCTCATGCTGCTGCAATTGAAACGTATATAGACAAATATGTTGGCTATAATGAAGAAGGCAGTGGTAATATATATTTTAATAGAACATTAAATGATTGGGCAAGATTTGATATAAATAAACGAACAAAGTATGATGCAACTATTAGTTCTGGGCTCGCTATTATGGCTTGCAATAGGCATTTATATCATCCAAAACCAAAATACGAAAAACAATCATTAGGAATACAAATAAAAAGATTTAACAATAAAGGAATGCATTCGCAAATAATTAAATAGCATGGCTGAAACAATTTTAAAAAGTTCATTTCCAAGTCAAATAGCAAGCGATGCTGAAAAGGCTAGTTTAGATTACGGATTAGAAGTAGCTCGTGCTATTGAACACGAATGGTTCAAAAGAGATTCTGGTGCTACACGATTCTATTCTAATAGAGATGAATACCATAGACTCAGACTATATGCAAGAGGTGAGCAGTCTGTAAAAAAATATAAAGATGAATTATCTATTAATGGTGATTTGTTTTATCTTAATTTAGATTGGAAACCTGTACCTATCATACCAAAGTTTGTAGACATCGTTGTAAACGGTATGTCTGATAGACTATATGATGTTAAAGCTTTTTCACAAGATCCATCTTCTATAGAACAAAGAACAAAATACGTTGAATCTATTATGACAGATATGCAAACAAGAGCAATATCTGATCAAATACAAGAACAGTTAGGTATCAATGTATATAACAATGACCCTGAAAAATTACCAGAGTCTGAAGAAGAACTATCATTACACATGCAGCTTGAATACAAGCAAGCAATTGAAATAGCGCAAGAGCAAGCTATTAATTCTGTAATGAATGCAAATAATTATGATTTACTACAAAGAAGAGTAAATTATGATTTAACAGTTATTGGTATTGGCTGCGTTAAAAATGAATTTAATAAATCTGAGGGTATTAGACTTAAATATGTTGACCCTGCAGATATTGTTTATTCATATACATATTCGCCTTATTTTGATGATATATATTATATAGGTGAAGTTAAAAGCGTAACAATCAATGAATTAAAACAACAGTTTCCTGAATTAACTGATGAAGATTTAAGTAACCTAACTAAGCAAGGTGTACAAACACCAGCTTCGCATAATAGGTTTATTAATGAAGACAGTGTTTTAGATGCGAATACTATTCAAGTTTTATATTTTAATTATAAGACTTATAATAATGAAGTATTTAAAATAAAGAAGACTGCATCTGGTGCTGATAAAGCAATACCTAAGAATGATCAATTCAATCCGCCTAAAGATGACAGATCAAGATTTAGTAAAGAATCAAGATCAATTGAAGTTGTTTATGATGGTGCATTTGTTTTAGGCACAAAGAAAATGCTTAAGTGGGAGATTGCTAAAAATATGGTACGACCAAAAAGCGATACTACAAAAGCAATGCTTAATTACCATGTCGTAGCACCTAGAATATATAAGGGTCGTATTGAATCACTTGTAAGCCGTATAACTGGTTTTGCAGATATGATTCAATTAACACATTTAAAACTACAACAAGTATTATCAAGAATGATACCTGATGGAGTTTATTTAGATGCTGATGGTTTAGCTGAAATTGATTTAGGTAATGGTACAAACTATAATCCGCAAGAGGCATTGAATATGTTCTTCCAAACAGGTTCTGTTATTGGTAGATCAATGACTCAGGATGGAGACTTAAATCACGGCAAAGTGCCAATTCAAGAATTAACATCTAATGGCGGTAATAATAAAATAAGTTCGCTTATAAATACTTACAATTATTATTTACAAATGATCCGTGACGTGACAGGCTTAAATGAAGCAAGAGATGGTTCTATGCCAGATAAAAATGCTTTAGTTGGTGTGCAAAAACTTGCAGCAGCAAATTCAAATACTGCTACCCGTCATATATTACAATCAAGTTTGTATTTAACAGCTAAAACAGCTGAAGCTATTAGTTTACGTATATCAGATGTATTAGAGTTTTCGCCAACAAGAGATTCGTTTATTTCAAGTATTGGAAGATTTAATGTTGGCACATTAGAAGATATTAAAAACATGCATTTGCATGATTTTGGTATTTATATTGAATTGTCGCCAGATGAAGAAGAAAAAGGAATGCTTGAAAACAATATACAACAAGCATTAGCTAAAGATCAAATATATCTTGAAGATGCAATTGATATTAGAGAAATTAAAAATATCAAGCTTGCTAATCAATTATTAAAAGTACGTAGAAGAAAGAAACTACAACAAGATCAAGAATCACAGCAGCGTAATATTCAAGCACAAGCAAACGCTAATTCACAGAATACACAAGTTGCTGCGGAAATGGAGATTCAAAAGAATGAAGCTATTACAAATCAAAAAGCACAACTCATTCAAATTGAAAATGATCTTGAAATGCAAAAAATGCAGCAAGAAAAAGAACTTAAGAAAGAGCTTATGAAATATGAGTTTGATCTTAATATAGCTCTTAAAGATAAAGAGAATGAAGTGATTGACAAAAAAGAAAAGTATAAAGAGGATCGTAAAGACGAAAGAACTCGTATACAAGCTTCACAACAATCTAAGCTTATAGAGCAAAGAAAAGATAGAAAAGGTGAACAAGAATTTGAATCTGCAGGAAATGATACAATGGGTAGTGGATTTAATTTAGAAATGTTTGAACCTAGATAATTTTTATTTAACCAATTTTATATTATTTTATTATGGCTGAAGAAGCAAACAATGTTGAAGAAACTGTACAAGAAACAGTTGAACAACAAGTAGAAGAACAACCGCAAGCGGAAGTTCAAACAGAAGAGAAACCTAATAATGTTACTGTTGATGATGACGGTACCATTAAAATAGATTTAAGACAACAACCTCAAACAGAACAAACAGATGCCGTTCAAGAGCAAGAAACAACAAGCGTGGATGTGGGCGAACGAACCGGAGATAGCGCGGAAGTGGACCAAGAAGTACGGTCCGATAACGATGAAAGTACAACAGAAGAGCAAGTGCTCGAGCTCGTACAAGATGAAGAAACGGTAGAACAAGAAGCTACATTAGCGGATAAAATAAAAGATATTCCTAATAAGCTTAAAGAACAAGAGGAAGATGTAAATAATAATCAAGAAACCAATCAGTTACCAGAAAACATTGACAAATTAGTCAAATTTATGGAAGAAACTGGTGGTACGCTTGAAGATTATGTAAATCTTAATAAAGATTATGATGGTATGGATGACATGCAGCTTCTGCGTGAATACTATCAACAAACAAAACCGCATTTATCAACTGATGAAATTGATTTTTTAATTGAAGACAATTTTTCATACGACGAAGAAGTTGACGAAGAGCGAGATATAAAAAGAAAAAAATTACTATTTAAAGAATCAATTGCTGAAGCTAAATCAAATCTTTCTAATCTGAAGAACCAATACTACGATGACCTTAAGTTAAGCTCAAAGTTAACTCCAGAACAAAAAGAAGCGGTTCAGTTTTACAACGATTATAAAGTTGAGCAAGAATCAACACAGAAATTGCGTGAACAGCAACGAAATGTTTTTGAGCAGCAAACTAATAAATTATTTTCAGATGAATTTAAAGGTTTTGAATACAAAGTTGGAAATAATAAATATAGGTTTAATGTAAAAGACGTTGATAATGTTAAATCATCTCAATCAGATATAAACACATTAGTTAGCAAGTTTGTTAACGACAATAATGAATTATCTGATGCGGCTGGTTATCATAAAGCATTATTTACAGCTATGAACGCGGACGCTATTGCAAATCACTTTTATGAGCAAGGTAGAGCAGATGCTGTTAAAGCATCAATGGCTAAATCTAAAAATATAGATATGGCACCTCGACAAGGCCATGAAGCGGTTACAACAGATTCCGGTATTAAAATTCGTGCAATTAGTGGTGATGACAGCTCTAAATTAAGAGTTAAAATTAAACAATAACAATAAAAAATAATTTAAAATGGGATTATTTGGAACAGGTGGATCGTTTCCTGCTGGGTTAACGCCTTCACCTACTAAAACACTTTTTTCAGGTAACTACCTGACTTTTGATTCTGCCTCTGGAGGTGGAACATTTGCACAACAATTTTTACCAGACGTATACGAAAAGGAAGTTGAGCGTTACGGAAATCGCTCTGTTTCTTCTTTCTTACGCATGGTAGGAGCTGAGATTCCTTCTGCTTCAGATCAAGTTATCTGGTCAGAGCAAGGAAGATTACACATTGCATATGATGCTGCTGCAGCAAACACTGCAACTAATGTTATTACAGAAGCTGGACACGCTGTACGTGCTGGTCAAACCGTAGCAATTAGCGAAGGTCTTGTAACTGTAAAAGCTGTAGTTACTGCTGTAACAACCGATACATTTACTGTTGCTCCTTATGCTGAGCAAGATCTTGACGCTGCTGGTCTTTCAACTGGTACTGCTGTCGCTGTAAAAGTATTTGTTTACGGTTCTGAATTTGCAAAAGGATCTGCTGGAATGATTGGATCTGTAGACGCTGGTTTCCAACAATTTAGCAACTCACCTATCATCATCAAAGATAAATATTCTATCTCTGGTTCTGATACTGCTCAAATTGGATGGGTTGAAGTAACTACAGAAAATGGTGCTTCTGGATACCTTTGGTATTTAAAATCAGAGCATGAAACAAGACTTCGTTTTGAAGACTATCTTGAAATGTCAATGGTAGAAGGTGAATTAGCCGCTACTACTGGAAATGGTTCAGAAGCTGCTGACCAAGGATATAAAGGTACTGAAGGTCTTTTCGCTGCGATTGAAAGCCGTGGAAACATCTATCAAAACTTTAATTCTGGTGAAGCTACTTTAAGCAATGCTGGAGCTGATAGAACTGCACTTCAAGACTTTGACGAAATTCTTAAAAATCTTGACAAGCAAGGGGCTATTGAAGAAAACATGCTTTTCTTAAACAGAGCTACTGCGCTTGCTTTCGATGATATGCTAGGAGCTGTAAATGCTCACTATAACGGTGGTACTTCTTACGGGGTATTCAACAACAGTGAGGATATGGCACTTAACCTAGGGTTCAGCGGTTTCCGCAGAGGATCTTATGACTTCTACAAAACTGACTGGAAATACTTAAACGACGCCGCTACACGTGGTCTTACTGAAGATATTGATGGTGTACTTGTACCTGCTGGTACTTCAACTGTATACGATCAGCAACTAGGTAAGAACATCAAGCGTCCTTTCTTACACGTACGTTACAGAGCTTCTGAAGCTGATGATAGAAAAATGAAATCTTGGATCACTGGATCTGTAGGTGGAGTTTATACTTCTGACGTTGATGAAATGAATGTACACTTCTTGTCTGAAAGATGTCTATGTGTTCAAGGAGCAAACAACTTTGTATTATTCAAGTCTGTTACTCAAGGAGCATAATTAATAATGTAAGGATGGGGCGTCTTTAGGGCGCCTCTATCTTTACTTTTTATCAATTTTATTATATTATATTATGGCTAAGAAAAAAGAGTCTATGGAAGCTTTAGAAGCACCCGTAGCAGAAGCAGTTCAAACTGCACCACAACCAAAACAACCTATTCAACCAAAAAATGAATGGGAATTAAAAGATAGGACTTATATTTTATTAGGTAATAAAGCGCCAATTACATATACCCTAGCTTCAAGACATCACAGTAGAAATCCATTAATGTGGTGGGATGAAGGAAAAGGTATAAGCCGAGAATTAAGATATGCTTCAAACCAAAATTCACCTTTTAAAGATGAACAAGATGGTTTTTCTACATTAAAGCATATTGTATTTAGAAATGGTTCTTTATTTGTACCAAAGTCAGACCAAGCTTTACAAAAGCTATTATCTCTGTATCATCCACAAAGAAATTTAACTTATTATGAGGTTGATGCAATTGCTGAAGCAAAAGATGATTTAGAAGATCTTGAACTTGAAATTACAGCACTTAACCTAGCTAAAGATTTAGATATTGATCATTCTGAAGCGGTATTAAGAGTTGAGCAAGGTTCGGCTGTATCTAAAATGACATCTTCAGAAATTAGAAGAGATATATTATTATTTGCAAAACGTAATCCAGCTACATTTATTGCACTTGTTGAAGACGATAATGTACAATTAAGAAACTTTGCTATTAAAGCTGTTGAAGCTGGTATTATCAGCCTTTCTGGTGATCAAAGATCATTCCACTGGGGAAGCAATAATAAAAAGTTAATGTCAGTACCTTTTGATGAAAATCCATATTCTGCATTTGCAGCATATTTAAAAACAGATGAAGGTGTTGAGGTTTATAAATCAATAGAAAAGAAAATTTAAGTAAACCACTGTAGTGATAGGGTCGCTTTGGTGGCCCTTATCATTATAATACAAGATACATGATTAGTATAGATACAGTATATCAAAGAGTACTTGCCATACTTAATAAAGAGCAAAGGGGATATATTACACCGCAAGAATTTAATTTGAAAGCCAATCAGGCACAGCTAGAAATATTTGAACAATATTTTTATGACCTGCAACAATTTAAAAGAATGCGTGATAATAATACAGAGTATTCTAACATGGTCAAGCTTATTGATGAAAAAATAAGTAAGTTTAAAAAATCTGGTGCTATGACTTTTAGTTCTGGATCATTTTTAATGCCAAGTAATTTACATAAATTAGGTACTGTTATATATAATAATACTGAAATTGAAAGAGTTGATGCTAAAGAAGTTTTATACTTAAATGCATCACCGCTAGCTGCACCAACTACAACACACCCAATATATACTGAAAATATTGATAATACAAGTGAAAGCTGGGGAGTTAAAATTTATCCTACATCAATTATATCAGGGGTTACTTGTACATATGTGCGTAAACCAGCACAAGTTGAATGGAGCTATATAGAAGTTGACAATACACCTTTATATAATGCAAACAATAGTGTTGACTTTGAATTACACGAATCAGACGAATCAAGTTTGGTTATAAAAATATTATCTTATTCTGGTATTATAGTAAGAGAACCAGAAATTACTAATACAGCAGAAGCCAAAGAAAATAAAACTTTAACACAAGAAAAATCATAATATATGGCTTTATTTACACAAACACATGAACAATATTATGATGGCAATGATTACGGCAATTACCAATATACCGCTTTAAACGATGTTATTAATAACTTTATCATTTCTTATGTAGGAGATGATAAAATTATTAATACAGTAAAGCGAAGCGAAGTTGCATATCATGCTAGAAGAACTTTACAAGAACTTAGCTATGATACATTGCGTTCAATTAAATCGCAAGAGCTTGAAGTTCCACCATCTCTTTCTGTTGTATTGCCACACGATTATGTGAACTACACACACATATCTTGGGTTGATGATGCTGGTATTGAGCAAGTTGTTTTACCAAATAGAATAACTAGTTCACCTACAGCACCATTACAAGATGAAGACTACAATTATCTTTATGACCAAGATGGTAATTTACTATTAGCAAATAAATCAGTAACTGAAACAAGATTTCAAGATGGTACAGCTTATGATAATAGTTTATCAGATGTAAGCACAGACTTTTTAGAAGAAGGTTACGGATATAATGTTGATTATGGAAAGCGTTATGGAATAAACCCTGAAGTAACTACAAAAAATGGTGCTTTTGTAATAAATTATAATAAAGGTATTATATCTTTTTCAGGTGATTTTGCAGGTAGAATTATTACATTAAAATATATATCTGACAGCGTTGCTACAGATGAAGAAATGAAAATACATAAATTAGCGGAAGAAGCTATGTATAAAAGCATAGCTTATGCTATTATGTCTGTAAAGCAAGGCATTCCTGAATATCAAGTTAAAAGAATACGTAAAGAAAAAATTGCTGCAACAAGAAAAGCTAAATTAAGATTAAGTAATATCAAGCTTAAAGAAATTTCGCAAATTATGCGAATTAAGTCTAAGCAAATAAAACACTAAGGTATTATGCCAGAAATTAAGCATGTATTTACCTCAGGTCGAATGAACAAAGACCTGGATGAAAGAGCTATACCTGAAAATGAGTATAGAGATGCTTTAAATGTGCAAGTTTCTACTTCTGATGGGAGCGATGTTGGTACTTTACAAAATATATCTGGTAATCAACAAATATCTTTACTTGCTTAATAATATAGCAAAACAATTGGATAAGTAAGAGATATACAAAATAATAAAATATATTGGTTCATATCATCTGAAGGCAAAAGTATTATTGCTGAATATGATGAAGCTACAAATTTAACAGTACCTGTGCTTGTTGATGTGTATAGCATTTTAAATTTTAGTGATCAATATTTAATTACAGGTGTAAACATAATAGACGGTTTATTATTTTTTACTGATAATCAAACTGAGCCTAAAAAAGTAAACATAGAAAAATTTAAGGCTGGGTCATCAAACTTTAGCAGCCATACACAAGTTTATGGAAGAAATTTTGTTGAAGGTGATATTACTGTTATAAAACAAAAGCCATCCAACGCACCACAAATAGCATTAGCAGATAAAATTGGTAGTGATAGCGTTGAATCCTCTGCATTTTTTAATTTTTCAAAAAACAATGGGGCTAACGCAGTAGAAGTTGGTGATTCATATACTATAAATATACTTACTACAGATAGAGATTGGAAAGTTGGTGATATATTAGTATTTGAATATGAACAAAATGCAGGCCAGTTTAGTACTAATTGGGATCCAATTGAAATAAAAGGTTTAATTACTTTTTATAATGGTGGTAGCACCGTTACTATTGAAATTGTAACTGCATCAGAAAATTTTGCAAATGAAGCTGCTCAATATAGTATTATTAAAGAGCAACCAAATCCGTTATTTGAACTTAAATTTCCTAGGTTTGGGTATAGATGGAAATATGAAGATGGAGAATATTCTGTATTTTCACCATTTTCTGAAATAGCATTTTTACCAGGTGATATTAAATATAATGCTAAAGACGGGTATAATGAGGGCATGATTAATACTGTTAGAAGAATTAATCTTTATGGCTTTGATGATGCACCTGATAATGTAGAAGAGGTTGAAATACTATATAAAGAATCAAACAACAATAATGTATATACTGTAGAGTCTATTAAAAAAGAAGAATTAACTTCTTATAATATAGATTCTGAAATTATATATAAAGTAGTTGAAAATAATCAATTACTTAGAGCTTGGGATAATGTACCTAAAAAAGCAAAAGCACAGGAAATTACAGCAAATAGATTAATGTTTGGTAATTATACTCAAGGGTATAATATAGAAAATGAACCAGATGTTGCTAGTAGAATAATTTCAAGAAATGATTCGGGTGCTTCTATAAAAACTGATAGAACATATCAAATAGGTACTGTATTTGAAGACAAATACGGAAGACAATCGCCAGTTATAGCAAAACAATCTGGTGTTATACAATTAGATAGATCTGCTTCAGATAAAAAAAATAGTATAGCTGTTAAAGGAATAGGATCAGCGCCAAGCTGGGCTTCAAAGTTTAAATATTATGTAAAAGAAACATCTGCTCCATATTATAATGTTCTTGTAGATAAATATTATTTAAATAAAGATGAACCAAATTCCATATGGTTTTCTTTGCCATCATCTGAACGCAATAAAATAACCGAAGATACATATTTAATATTAAAGAAAAAGCATGGTGCAGATGTAGCTGTAGATGATACTACGACAAAATATAAAATATTAGATATTGATAATGAAGCTCCTAACTTTTTAACTGATAAGTTTCAAAGTAAAGGACAAATTAAATTAACAAATGTTACAACAAATCTTGCATCTAATTCAAGTTTAATTGAGGCAGATATTCAGCCCAATGAAACGCTTGAAGCAACAATTGCTGCGGGTTCTAAAATAAGACTTGTTGATGCTGGTGGAGATAGCGATATTTATACTGTTTCAAATGTAACTTTTGAAGATACTGATGCTGATGATAAGTCAGATACAATATCTTTAACTATAAATGAAATTTTTAATGAAACTGATGTAAATAAGTTTTCTTCTTTATCTAATTATAATATTGTTTTTGGTGAAGTTGAAACAAAGGTATCTCCTGAATTTAAAAATAGATTTTTTATAAAGCTTCGTATTGACTCTTTATTAAAACAAAATATTGTTAATGCAGTATCAATTAAAACTGATAATACAAGTGAGTATAGAATAATATCAAGCGAAACAATACTTGGGGATACTTATACTAATATAAACTCAGGGGGAGGGGCAAATTGTTCCGGTGAAAATAAAGGATATTATTGGCCAGGACCTGGTACTGCAAATGAACCTACTGGATTACAAACAGCTATGGCTACCGGTAGTAATATAATAAAAATACGCAGAACTGGGCAAGCATGGAAAGATAAAAATAGTAAATTTGATGACTTTGCTGAATTTTTAGATGCGGCTGGTACTAAAATAAGATTTGAATCTGACCCTAATGCTAAAACATATGAAATTCAGTCTTCATTAAGAACCGATGGAAACCATGGGTTTAATAATTTCTGGGGAAATAAAATAGATGAAGATATATGTAATTATTGGGTTCAATGGGAAATTAAATTAGATAATAATATTGATTTTACACCCAATATAACAGCATTAGATAAAAGAATATACATACTTGATAATATAATAAACGAAGAAGAAAATCAGTTATCTGTAAATTCGCCAATAATATTTGAAACAGAACCAGAAGAAGTTGCTGATTTAGATTTATATTATGAAACTGAAAATTCTTATGATATTACACAATGGAATACAGAGCAAGAATTAAAATGGTTTAATTGCTTTTCATTTGGTAATGGTGTTGAATCTAATAGAATACGTGACGATTTTAATGGTGTTACCATGGATAAAGGTGTTCGTGTTAGCTCTGTAATTGCGGAACAATTTAAAGAAGAACATAAGAAAAATACTATTATATTTTCTGGCATATACAATAGTATCAATGGTATAAACCAAACAAATCAATTTAATCAAGCAGAAGCAATAACAAAAGATATTAATCCAGAATATGGATCAATACAAAAGCTTCATGCAAGAGATGGTGATTTAATTGCATTAACTGAAGATAAAGTTTTAGGTATATCAGCTGGCAAAGACGTTTTATTTAATGCTGATGGAAATCCTAATTTAATATCTTCTACAAATGTATTAGGTTATGTAAGACCTTATGCTGGTGAGTTTGGTATATCCAATAATCCTGAGTCATTTGCAACATACGGTAATAGATTTTATTTTACTGATAAAGCTAGAAATGCTGTATTAAGATTTTCAGGAGGCATTGGGGGTGGTGATGGTTTGACAGTCATATCTAATTATGGCATGTCTGATTATTTTAAAGATTTATTGTCTACAAATTCTGGTGCATTTATTGGTAGCTTTGATGAAGATTTAGGTACTTATAATATATCTATAAATGATCAAACAGTAGGTTTTGATGAAATGGTAAAAGGTTGGACATCTCGTTATAGCTTTTTACCAGAAAATGGTATAAGCTTAAATGCTAAATATTATACATTTAAAAATGGAAATCTTTGGTTGCATAACGTAGAAAGTCGTGCTAAAAATAATTTTTATAATGGACAGTATTCATCTAAAGTAACTTTCTTTTTTAATCAAGAATCTTCTGTAGTTAAAAAATTTAAAACATTAGGTTATGAAGGTGATGATGGTTGGGTTGCTAATTATGTAAAAACAAACTTACAAGATGGATCTGTAACAAAGTTTATTGATAAAGAAGGTAAGTTTTTTAATTATATAAAAGGTGATAAAACATATTTAGATGTTCCTAATAAAACAACAAATTGGGATAGTAAACAATTTTCAAGCCAAGGTATTGGGAAAACAACTGCGCTTTCAGGCGATTTAGATATTACAATAGCAATAATGGATGCTTATATAGTAAATACAATAATAGAATGGCGTGGAGACACGTATGAATGTGAACAAATATAATTAATAATGGCAAATTCGGGTTATAAAAACTGGTTAACACTTAAAAAATATGTAAATGGTGTAGCTACGAGCGAAACAAAAACAAACGCAAGTAGTGATCCAAATTATATTGCACCAGTATTGGACACAGAAAATTGTCCAACAACATCTAATACTTGTCCTACGGTTACTTCTGCTATATCTGATATTTCAGTAACGGTTGGGGCGACAAACCAAGTTATAAACTTAAACAATGTATTTAATGATACCGATGGTGATACTTTAACATATACGGCTACTTCATCAAATACAAACGTAGCTTCAGTATCAATAGATGTTAATAACCTTACTATTGTTTTTGCTGGTTCAACAGGAGGTAGCTCAACTATTAATGTTACTGCTTCTGATGGAACTTGTTCTGCAACAGATTCTTTTATAGTAACATTGACAGAAGTATCTCAAGCCTGCAACACAGGACTTACGCAATTAAGTTTATTTAATGGAACAACTTCAGAAGAAGCTTGTTCAGTATCTGTTTCAAATATAGATATTGTTTATGCAAATAATACATCAATAACTACAGCTACTGTGTTTTATGATGATATTTATGGTTGTGATACAAGTGCTAAATTTTTATCAGATGGAACTAATTGGGTACAAATAAATAGTTCTGGTACTAAAATAGATAGCGGATTATGTGCTACACAAGCAGCTTGCCCAAGCTATTTTACCGGAAGTAATTATTCTGAAGTTTCCGAAAGTCAACCTTATTTAAGATTAGGTGGTTTATGTACTACAGAAAACCAAACAATATATTATTCAGAAGCTTGGATTGATATTTCTGGGGCTGGAACTAATGTACCTACATATTATTCTTTATCTGAAGCTCAAAGTATTTCATTAGGTTGTCCAATATCACCAATAGGTTATAATGGAGATGTTATGTCCGGCGGAACATATACTGGTGACGGAGGTACTATAACTGTAGCCTCTGGCAATACACTTATTAATCACGGTTATATATGGCCTGGTAACTCAACTTATGTAGCAGATAATGGTTGGACAGTATTTTCCGAGTGGGATGATTATGGAATTGTTAATGTCTTTTTTATGCCTAATTGCGAAACCGCTGCAACGCCTCCAACCGCTCCTCCTACTGCTACAGCATATACTGGTTTAACTAGATGTGATAATAATAGTGTTACTTGGTATACAAACCATGAAGTACAACATGCCGACGGTACTTATAAACAACTTAGTAGTGGTAGTTCTTTTTATAGCGCAGGACAGGTATGTTATATAAGCACAGGTACAACATATGATATATCTGGAAAAACGTTTATAGACGGTACGGGTTATAATCCCTATAGCGGTGGGCCTTGTGATTGCGATTGCTATAATTATAATTGTTAATAATATATAATGGGTTTAATAAATTTTAGTTCATCTGTTTGTAATTATACAACTAAAGTAGTAGAATTAGCTGCTGTTCCTGGTTCATTAGCAACAAATACATATCCTTATGTAGATCTTGAAATGATTCCAGATAGCGGTTATTCACTTAATGCTACAAATTTTACGTATGTGCCAAATACATATGTAGATTATGTTGTATTTATGACTGATGGCAATAATCTAAAAGCCCGCGTATATTTAAATGGTTTTACTTGGCCTTCAGAAAGAACAGATTTAGAGGTGCCAATTTCTGGATGTGCTACAAAAATTATACCAGTAGTTCCAACGCCTGCACCATCGCCTGTTCCTACACCAACGCCTACACCTACCCCACCAGCGTGCCCCGCAGTTACTGGTTATTTTATAAATAAAAGTATTATTGAATTGCGTGGTGAAACACGTATATTTAAAGTGTACGGGCAGCAAGGTGCTGAGTTTACATATACTGTAGTAGATAATGGTAATGGTATTTCATTAGACACAGGAACAGAAACAATACCATATTCAGGTTTTGTTAATATAGAAATTGTAGTTCCATTAGTATCAGCGGCAAGAGTGCTTGATGTAACTATTACAACCGCAGAATCTTGTACATTACAATTACAAACCCAACCAGCAACATTTAAATTATATCAAGGCATTGATGAAGAATGGTTAGGTGATACTTATGAATGTTGTGAAGCAGCTGGTGTATTACAAAGTACTAATTGTGTTGGGTATGATTTATATGGTACATATACTGACGGCCAATGCGGAACTACTAATAGCTTAATTGAAACTAATTCTACTACTTGCGGATATGTGCCTCCTGTTGCTCCTGTAGCACCAAGTCCAGTACCTAGTCCTACTCCTTCTCCTGTAGCGCCTGTTGCACCATCTCCTGCTCCGGCTCCCGCAGCACCTGTACCTGTTCCAGCACCAACAGTAACACCTGTAGCTCCAGTACCTTCTCCTGTAGCTCCGAATCCTGCACCAGTTGCACCAGTACCTGCTCCTACAGCACCGTCTCCTGCACCAGTTGCACCACTTGGAACTCAGCTAGTGAGATGTGATAATAACACAAATAATTGGTATACACCAACAACAAATATATCGTCTGGTTCTATATTTTATAGTGGGGGCCAAGTTTGCTATAGA
>Ga0102960_1000219_pt1 | contig 20829 bp, 15 predicted proteins | sample SalPon2_B_H2O_MG_2_FD_84521 | JGI IMG/M metagenome (GOLD analysis project Ga0102960, IMG submission 84521) | Salt pond water microbial communities from South San Francisco under conditions of wetland restoration - Salt Pond MetaG SF2_B_H2O_MG | ecosystem: Environmental > Aquatic > Non-marine...
AATGCCCATTGTACCACCTACTGTGGCGTCAGCGGTAACTGCCAACCCAGTACCGGTTGCTTTGCTCAATGTTAATGTGTCGGCAATATCAGCTGTACTGTTAGCATCCAATGCACCATTAACTGTTAATGTATCACTTAAAATAGTAGCACCAGAAATGCTTGCTGTTCCGTCAATATCTAATGTTTGTGAAGGTGTAGAATTATCAGTGCGGCCAACAGATAATTTATTGTTATACAACAATGCAGTACTTCCTACTTTGTTATTAGCAGAAACATCCAATAGATATTTGCTTGTGTTGAATGACACACTACCAACTATACCTGCATTATCGCTGAAATGAAGTGTATCTGTGGAAATAACTGTAGATTTGACATGCATTTCTTTGAAACGGTTTGTGACAGACCCTAAATTGTACGTATTGTCAGTAGCAGGAATCAAATCAGAGTTGATTGTTACATTTGTGTTATTGACGGTCAACTTGTCACGCATAGTTACATCACCCTCAATAGTAGCATTTCCTTTTACAAACAATCTGCTATCTACATTAGCATCATCTCTAACGAATATTCTTCCGTTGAGTGATAAATCTTCAGCAATGATTAAATTATAGTCGGTTGTTGTTGTATTAATAATAGTTTCATTAGAATATTGTTGTACATTGAGATTACCATTGATAGTAAGGTCTTTACCTACATATAAGTTCTCATTGAAGGAAGCATCTTTTGCAACTGATAAATATTCATTCATGGATACATCTCCGTTTACTGTTGTTTTTCCGGTTACGTCTAATGTATTATTGAGGGTGGCTGCGCCATCAACACTTAATGTATCACGCATGGTAACTGCTCCTCCAATAGAAGCGGTTGTGTTTGCAGACAAATCTGACTCGGCGACTACGCTGTTCTGAAAGGTAGCAACACCGGCAACACCCAATGTGCTTCCGAGTGTGGCGGCTCCATCAACACCTACTGTATCACGCATGGTAACTGCTCCACCAACAGAAACTGTGGTATTTGCAGACAAATCAGACTCAGCGACTACGCTGTTCTGGAAGGTAGCAACACCGGCAACACCCAATGTGCTTCCGAGTGTGGTTGCACCAGTAACATTTGCATTACCAGCAACATCTAGTGTATATGAAGGTGTAGAATTATTAGGATGACCAACAGCTAATTTATTGTTATACAATAGTGCAGAACTACCGGTTTTTCCGTTAGCAGAAAGGTCTAGTATATAATCGCTTGTATTAAAAGACAAACTTCCGACTATTTCTCCACCAGAACTGAAATGCATAGTATCAGTAGAAATGACAGTAGATGTAGCATTTATTTGTGCAAAACGTTTACTGATAGAACCTAAAGTATAAACATTATCAACATCCGGAATTAAGTTAGTACTGACTATTATATCTGAATTCACTTTTAACTTATCCCGCATATTTACAGGACCATCTACATATAATCCATTGTTCATAGATACATCACCAGCAACAGATAAACCAAAATTCATAGATACATCTCCCATGTCTCTAATAACCATACGTTCTACCGCATCACTAGAAACTGTACTTCCAGCAGGAGCAGTGTAGAAAATTAATTCATTGTTACTAGAGTCAGCATTAGGATAAGAAGCGGCAATCTTTGTATTTTGTGCAACATTAATAACGCCTCCTAATGACCCCCATGAATTTCCAGGACCATAACCTTCAAATTGGTGAGTTGTCATATTATAACGAATGTAACCACCATTTGTAGCTTCATCTGTTACAGTCGGGCGTTCAGATGTAGTACCATGAGGAATACGCATAGCATCAGAATAGCTGATATCAACTGCAACAGTGGGTTCATGAATACCTACACCCAATGTACCTCCAACATAAACATTACTGTTGAAAGATGCATCACCAGATACATGCATCTCGCCACTTAATGATAAATCATTGGTAACAATGACCTGTTGTTCTTGTACAGTGGTATTGATAACATATTGATTATTGAGATATGTGACCTTCAATTCACCATTTACAGTAAGGTCATTATCTACAACTAAATCCTTACCTACATTCATATTGTTTGCAACAAACGCATTCTTATTGAAAGATACATCGTCTGTAGCAATAATACCACCATTGACTGATAAATCTTCTGCTATGATAACAGAATAATCAGTGGTTGTGGTGTTAACAATGTATTCATTATTCACACGTTTGACATTTAAGTCACCGTTTACAGTCAAATCATTGTTGATGAATACACCAGCATTGAAAGAAGCGTCCTTTTCTACCTGTAAACCAGATTTCATACGAACCTCTCCTTCAACAGTTAATGCAGAGTTCATGGACACGTCGGAGTCAGCGATTACCTTATCATTGAATCTGGATTCGCCGGTGACTACCAATTGGTGTTGATTACTTACATCTAATGCAATCTTAGCAGTAGTATCAATATAATTTTCATTTCTACTTGAAGGATTTATTGCTTGAGCATTTATTAACCATTCCCCAATAGCTACTCCAGATAAATCACTCAAACCAACTGCAGAATATTCAGTTGATGTAAACATTTTGTCAACAATCAAACGATAAATTTTGTATCTATTATCTGAAGAATTGTAGTTAACAGCAACATAATTTTTTGAACCATTAACTACAGTGACACTCTCAGATTGTTGAGTAGTAGAACCAATAGTGTAGTTTACTGAAGCATTGAAAGATACATCTGCATATGCTCCAGAGTGTGATACTCTATGTACAGGGTTCCATGCATCGCTTTCTTCATTCTTACCTACAATGTAAAAGTTTTGTGGAAGTAAATTGACGCCAATATAATTATTGTAATCTAATGCTTTGAAACTGTAAGAAGTAATATTGTATGATATATCAGACTTTATTTCCAACCACTCGCCGCTGATATCTCCTACATTAGCAACAGTGGTTTTTTCTGTACCTACATAAAACCCATTATTTCCAGATACATTATATTTACTGTCTGAAATCCAACCCAATTCAGTATTGACCTGTATAATATTACCAGATGCGTCTAATGAATTACCTGATGCATCTTTAATCAAATTACCAGATGCGTCTACATAATTGCCGGACGCGTCTCTTGCATAACTGGTGGTATCGATAGTATTATTATAGCTATTATCAAATACATAGTATGGTGCAAAATTACTGAATTGGCTACTTGCAGATAAATCCCAGACAGCAGTTACATTGTTTGCTGTGGTATTCCATGATAAATCACTTAAACCAGCATTAGATGGAGTAACGGCCACGTCAGTATATGAAACTCCTGTGAAAATCTTTGAAGACAAATTCAATCCATGATTAAGTGATAAATCACCTGATGCAGTAATGCGCATACGTTCTTTTCCATCAGTATGAAATTTCATGTCGTTGCCGTTCAATGCAAATACACGACTTTCAAGAGATACATCTTTATTTACTGTTAAATTATTACCAACAGTTGCGTCATTAATAATATTGGCATTGTTATCAATAGTTACATTCTTATTAAATTTAACATCTGATACAATTTCATCTTGTAAATTTATTTTTCCAATAATATCTAATTGGTTTTGGTTAGAACTGTTCAAACCTATTTTTGCACTGCTATCAATTGTAGTATTTGTAACTTCAGAATAATTTACAGCAGTAGATGCCAATATCCATTCGCCAACAGCAAGAACAGAACGGTTAATAACATCTTCGTAATCAGTAGTTGTATTGAATTTGGATTCAACTATCAAACGATAATTACTATAGTAACTGTTTGAAGTTGAATAATTTGTTACATTGTAGCCAGCACTTGCATCTCCTATTAGCGTGGTTGTACCAGCACTTTCAGTCGATGAACCAACATTATAGGTAGGTGTAGTAACATTATATGAATTATCCGTAGAAGCAGCTAAATGTACTACTTTGTGTACAGGAACCCATGCAGCATTTGTATCATTAGTCTTACCAACAATGTAAAACACTTTGGGTAATAGGTGAGCGCCGATAAAGTTCTTATAGTCCAATGACTTGAAACTGTAAGATGTCAAGTTATGTGAAATATCGGAACTTAACTCTAGCCATTCACCGCTAACATCGCCTAATACAGAAACATTTGTTACGTTACTTCCTGTGTATACTCCACTAACCGAATCATACACTGCAGAAGATATCCATCCGAGTTCATTATTGACTTCTACAACATTACCGGATGCATCTAATGAATTTCCAGAAGCATCTTTTACTAGATTACCAGATGCGTCAACGTAATTTCCAGAAGTATCCTGACTATATTTAGATGTATCAACTGTATTGTTGAAGCTGTTATCAAATACTCTAAAAGGTGCAAAATCAGAACTGTTTTGACTACTAGCGGAAGCATCCCACACTGCGGTAATATTATTCATTGTTAATGTCCAATTATTAGAAGCTAACCCGGCAAGAGAAGGGGTAATACTAGCGGAACCGTATGTAGTACCAGTAATGAGTTTAGATGATAAGTTCAATGCATGGTTGAATGATACATCGCCAGAAGACATAATTCGCATACGCTCATTACCAGCGGTATAAAATTTCAATTCGTTGTTATCTACACCAGGTGTGTTCTCTGCTGAGATATAAGTATTTTTGTCTACATCTGTAACTCCACCTAATGAGCCCCATGCATTACCAGCACCAAAACCTTCAAATTGACTTGTTTCAGTATTGAAACGAATGTAACCGTGCTGCTTAGAATCTGTACTTGTAGGACGTTGTGCGGTTGTACCTGCAGGAAGTTTAACGGCATCTGTACATCCACTTAAATCTAAAGAAACCTGTGGGTTGGTAGAGCGAAGACCTACATTACCAGAAGCGTCTATTCGTAGTCTTTCTTCACCTGCAGTATAGAATTTCAATTCATTGTTATCTGCACCAGGTGTATTTTCAGCAGAAATATACGTATTTTTGTCTACATCTGTTACACCTCCTAATGACCCCCAGGCATTTCCAGCACCAAAACCTTCGAATTGACTGGTTTCAGTATTGAAACGGATTAGACCATGATGAGTTTCATTTGTACTGGTAGGACGTTGTGCCGTTGTACCTGCTGGGAGTTTGACAGCATCGCTACAACCACTTAAATCAAGTGATACAGATGGAGCATTATTGTTAATACCAACCTTACCACTGATAAGTGCATTTCCAGATACATCAAGTGCACCTTTAACAGTAACACTTCCTGTTAAATCATTTGCACCAGCAATAGCACTAGCAGGAATAGAACCAATTGGATAATTTGCTGTAAAATTCCCGGAAACATCTACATTTCCATTCAAAGATACATCTCCTAAAAATTTCGATGCTCCTGTAACAACAGTATTACCTGCTACATTTAAATCCTTTGCTGTAAAATTCCCGGAAACATCTACATTTCCATTCAAAGATACATCTCCTAAAAATTTCGATGCGTCAGTGAAAGTTGATGTTCCTGTGACAATAGTGTTACCAGTCACAGACGAATTTCCGGTTACATTCAAATCCTTTGCTACAAATACTCGTCCCTGTGATACATTCAAATCATATCTTACATCAGCTGCACCTAATATGTTCATTTTGTTATTTACCTGTGCATTACCCTGATACGTTGCATCACCTTTGAAAACAGATACACCATTGATAGTCATATCATTACTGGTAATTTTTCCAGTAAATATAGTATCACCTGTATATGTAGTGGAACCAGCAAATTGATTTGTTGCATTAGAAATCATGAAATTATCATAAATAGCAAAACCAGAAAATTGTGTGCTACCAGTTACTTTTGAAGAACCTGCAATATTAACCCCTCCGGCAATTGCCAAATTTCCGTTGAATGAAGCATCACCACCAACACTGAGACCAGAGTTGAGCGAAACGTCGTTGACAAAAGTCGTTACAGAATTATCAGCCATATTCTGTATAGTTTATATGAACAATTTATTATGAAAAATTGATAATAAATTGTTATTTAATTAATTTCATTCGTTTAATTGGTAGGGAATACGGGTGTAATATTTGCAGGGTCTAATGTGAATTGAATAGCTTTCCATAAACCAGGACTAGTTGTTGGCAACAGAGCATTATTACCGGTACTATTTGCGGTATTAATAGCAGCAATATTGAATTGTCTATCATAACTAGGATTTGCAATAAACATGTATAAATATGTATCATTATCTGCGTTCTTTGCATAAAAGAACTGTCCATCAACAGGTAAACTTCCCAAATATAGTGGGTTAGAGTAATCTGCATAATTAGATGGTAAATAATCTAAAGCACCTGGTTTTCCCTGTGGGCCGGTTGCACCAGTAGGTCCATCACGAGGACCGGTCGGTCCAGTTATACCAATAGGACCTGTGTAACCAGTTACACCCTGAATACCCTGTGGTCCAGTTACACCAGTAGGACCAATTTCACCAGTAGGACCACCAGAAGGTCCAGTAGGACCAATTGGTCCAGTTCCACCAGTAGGACCACCAGAAGGTCCAGTAGGACCAATTTCACCAGTAATACCTTGTAAACCTTGTTGTCCAGTAGCACCGGTAGGTCCAACACTTCCGGTTGCACCATTCGTACCATTGATACCTAAACCATCACGTCCGGTAGGTCCTAAAATACCTCTATCACCGGTAGCACCCGTAGGTCCAGTGGGACCAACACTACCATTAGACCCAGCTGCACCATCTGCACCAGCTGCACCAGCAGGACCAGCAGGACCAGTAGGTCCTGTAAATACACCAGCATCCGTGACACCACTCAATACTGATAAATTAGTTTCAGTCAACTGCGTATCTCCTATCTTAAGAAAACCAGTTGAAGCAATAGAAAGATTTGTAATCGGTGTTTTACTCATTGATAAATATAATATATAATTATGTTATATTTTTACGTTAAGAATAAAAATATAATTTGCTAAAGTGATATTATTTTATGTTCTTATGCTGTTAAAGAAGTTAAATTTGCATTTCCAAAGAAATATAGATTCAATTGTTGCACTTTTACACTTAAACTGTCTAAAGAAACATTGTTGCCGTTGGGATTGAACGAACTATTTGTAGAAGATGTCAAATCGATATCAAAGAAGTAGGTATATAACGAATTAATTTTGGTAGTTAGATAAGTAGTTGTAGCAGCATAACCAGATTCAGTAGTAATATCTTCGCCAAAGAAATAGTTGTATAGATTTTTGATTTGAGTATTTTCTGTAGTTACATCTACTGTGCCACCACCACCACCATCACCACCACCACCACCAGTACTTGGTGGTATAGGTCCACTAATATCAATACCAAATAATTCTAAATATACTTTTGCCATTCTTTCACGAAGTAAATCTAATTCCTGAAACGCAGGAATAATAGATACAATATATTTACTTGGTTTGGAGAAGTCGCCATTTATACTAGCTAATTTATAAATAGTAATTTCACCAGTCTGAGCATGATAATTATATATCACACCTTCAAAATAATTATTTGAGCTTAAATCAGACATACAATTTACTTTCATACCAGCCCTAAATCCTACATAACAATCTATTGTAAATGTTGTAGAACCATAGAAATTTGGAGATAATAAATATTCTCTTTTTGAAACAGAGATACTGCTTTTATCGGATACACAATGATTCGAATTATATACAACTGGTGCGGGATGGTAGATATTATTTGTTTCATGAATGCATGATGTTTGAACTTTCTCAGCACAATGATTGCATGAATTACTCGGTGTATTTGTTTGCATCATTGGTGGATAAGCTATTACAGACATTGGTTGTGATGGTGCTGAAGGTGGGTATGGAGGGTAAGCAGGATGTGGCGGATTTGGATGGTAAGCAGTAGTTGAATGATGATGACCTATGTATACAGGGTCACTCGTTTGATAATATTCTGGGTATGGATGGCAATGTGGCACCATGGATGGGTCAGTATGAACATGATGAGGAGTACATGGTTGTGGATATATATGACACTGGTTCGGTGGTGGTGTATGTACAATGGGTTGCGTATGCGCATGGCAATTATTTAATGAAGGATAATATACATGTCTTATTCTTCTTAAATTTGTATAATCACTTGATGACATTTCTTCTATAATTAATATTGTGAAAAGAATTCTTTCACAATAAAATAATAAACGCACTTTATCTTATCCTGAATAATGACTTAAAATTATATAGGAAGGTAAGATATACGCATGGAAAATTTAGATTTAGATATTCATAACTATAGTATCAATGATATAGAAAAATTTTTTAAACTAAAGAAAAAAGAATATACAGTAAACGAAATAGAATTACGTGAGACACAAATTCGAGAACAATTATTGAACAGTGGACATGTAAATAAACGTTTCAAAAGTGATTTAATTCATTTTTTAGACTCTGCTAAAAAATTATTGGTTGATGCGAAATGCAAGCCGAAACAAACGGCACCTACAACCATACCTAATAATTATAAATTAGATACTATCAACAACCCAGTTTACAAAGTTCCAAATCCGAGAGAAGAAAATTTGATTGAGCGTCCACAAAAACAATTTGTTTATACCCAGCCTGGCGAATTTATGCCAGGAAATTTAAATCAATTAAATACTCGAGTCATTTCAAAATGTCTAAATATAGACACTCGCTTTCGAACTAACTTTCACAATACAAATAGTTCAGACATTACTATTCAATTACCAACACGCTTTAATAAGGTTGTTTCTATGGAATTGTCTGCAATTGAATTACCAGTTTCTTTCTATGGTATATCAGAAAGTTATGGTAATAATTATATGCATATTACTCTGAAATATCAGTATCCGGCGGTTGATAATTCTGTCAGACAATGTCACCGTACAGTTGTTGTGCCTGATGGAAATTATACAGAAACAGATTTAATTGATACACTCAATTATATGTTATCAAAACCAGATGAAGTAATTGTACAAGAAACTAATTTTTTTATGGATTTGTCTGGCAATATTGTTGATAATAGTGGAAATATAGTTAATCCTTACGAACATAATATGGATGAATATGGTAATTTATTGTGCGACGAACCCAAAGAAATTATAGATGTTTTTTCGTTTGTCAACTTCAAACTAGATGTGAATGAAAATGGTTCAGGTAGTAGACGCGTATCTTTTGGTCCTCAAATGAATGACTATATTGAAATTACTGAAATCATTATGGATTTTTCCAAAAATATAAATGGCGAAATGGATAATACTAGTTTGTATACAAAATTAGGTTGGAATTTAGGTTTCACAAAAGCTACATATAGCGGTGATGATTTTTACAACGCAGAGACTATTATTGAACCTGCCACCAAATATTTGTATTTAGCCGTTGACGATTTTAATAACAATTCGAATAGTAACTTTATTAGCGTATTCAATCAGTCAATTATGAATACGGATATATTAGCTCGTATATCTATCAAAGGTGCTCGTTCTAATTTATTATCAGAAAATGATTTTGAATTAGTATCTGAACCCCGTATGTACTTTGGCCCAGTTGATATACAGCGTTTACGAATACGTTTGTTGGATGAACATGGTAGAATATTACAAATGAACAATTCTAATTACTCTTTCTGTTTAAAATTGAAAATGATGTACGATATGTAAAATTTAGTATTTGTATATACTATAGAATGCCATACAAAACAAGAAAAGTAAGAGGGAAAAATTGTTATAAAGTATACAAACCAACAGATGGTAAGGTATTTTCAAAATGTACTACTAAAGAAAAGGCGAAAAAACAACTACGATTATTAAGAGCTATTCAAAATAACCGAAATTTTGTTCTTAGAAACACATCTAGAGGAGGTAAACACAGAAAAACCAAAAAGTTACGCCGCACAATAAAAAAATAAATTCATATAGTATATCAATATTACATGAATTCACCGTGTTATCGTTTTCAACATATACACAAGGATGTAGGGTTGTTAGATGACTGCGTAGATGCTTCCTATATTATTCATTTAGAAGGCAATGGAAGATATGAACATATACAAAATCAATTATCCGCTTATCGACCATCAAAAGACGTTTATATATTATATAATCGTGGATTCAAAAAATGTCACAAAATTTTACCTGAACAGATGTCTACGTATGATTTGATTGATGCGTTTTTACATATTTTTGAACATGCCAAACAAAATAATTTCAATCATATTTTGGTTCTCGAAGATGATTTCATATTTCACGAAAAAATAAAGGAAAGTGATATATGTAAAAATATCGTCAGATTTGTATCAGGAAAAAAAACGGATTCTTTTATGTATTCTCTAGGTTGTCTTCCTTTTGTTCGAGTACCATCCGTTAATAATCATAATCGAATTTTATTATCAGCAGGTACACACGCGTGCATTTATTCAAAAAAAATGCGAGAACATGCATTGAATAAAAATCGTGATGATATTGTAGATTGGGATATATACACAAATACACAACCACATTTGTTTTCAAGATATGGATATTATATGCCATTATGTAATCAATTGCACATTGATACAGAGAATTCAGATAATTGGTGGAATCCATTGGGTTTGGCTGATTTTGTGAAAAAAATAAAAAAAATGTTCAAAATGGATAGTCAATTAGAACCTGGCCATCAGTTTTTTTATATGTTCTCACTTTTCATTTTTTGGATGTTATTTTTGATTGTAATATTGTGTTTTGTTGTTTTTGTATTTGAACCATTATCCACATCAATATCCTTCCCAAACAAACGTAAGTCAAGATAAATGTGGCTGATACCAACCATATTTTCCACCCAATTTGTCTAGATAATATGCAGTTATCCAACCCAATGTACCAAATAATACATCTCCTATTCGATTCAACCATGGGTCAGGCGCACTTTTCCCCCCAGGCCATATAGTAATGTATTTGTTGATGACATATATTACTTCTTCTAGGTTCTCAAATATTTCATATAAACTGTGTAATAATATTGAATTCCAGAAACTTATACCCCAAAAGTACATAATTATACCAGTCGCAAAATGTAAATAGGAATATTGGTCAACAAATATCATATACTATGTCGTGATATTTTATACATTTTTCAACTTTGGATACATATTTGATATCCATTGATGTATTTTTGACGGGTTCTCGAATTTTGTATTCAGATTTCTATCGTAATTTTTAAAATATTTTGTCAGTCCAGGGTATTGACATGATATATGTTTTTGTAATCTAGGAAACATTGTGTTCAATCCTGAAGTTTCATCCATAATTTTATAATAATTATTGTAAAAATCGAGAACATTATAATCTGATTTATGACATAATTTCATTTGTACCCGCAGGTTCTCGTTATTTTTGTTTATAGAACCACTATGAATCAAATTTGCATCAAATAATAATACATCACCTTGATTACATGGAACATGCATAATTCTATTTTTCACATTATAATCATTCTCATTTTTACTTTTTTGAGAACCTGGAATGACATCCAAACATTTTTCCATATTTTCCAAATAAATGATAAACGTATAAGAAGGATATTGCTGGTCTTTATTATAATATTGATTATTATAGTCACGATGACATGTATGAATACACGATTTCTTTATCAAAAATACATAATCATTCATTACATACTCATTTCCCAATATGTCGGCGAGTGTTTGTTTCCATGTTCTCGAATTTTCTACAAATGTTTTGATTTTTGATAAGTTATTATTGATTGCAAAGTTTTTCAATTGTTTTATTTCAGATTCATTGAATACTTCCTTTATATTGGTAATTCCGTAATCACGGAGATTTTTTGAATGATTTTTATTTTCAAAATGCAAATAATTTTCAATAGTTGAGAACATTATCAAAAAATAAACAAATATAAGAATAAATAAAAACATGAATAACCATACTATTATGAACGTTCTATCTATTCGAGTCATATACACTAGATGTAGTGATTATTACTATATACAATAATAATATTCACAAATATGTATACAATGTCGAGAACCTGGACAATAAAAATATATTTGTAAATATCTAACCACAAATATTTTTTGTATATATCCGCCAAAAGGACTGTTGATAGATAAATAAATTGTAAAATAATATAATAAAATTATTACTTACTATATAGTCTATTTTTATAAAAGTTCTCGAACCCATGATTTTGAGTGAAGAACAACAAACTATATTGAATACAGTAAAAACTGGAATAAATGTTGTAGTCGACGCTGTCGCTGGAACAGGTAAAACTACTCTTATTTTATCCATAGCGAAAGATTTGCCTGATACTCAAATATTACAAATGACCTATAATAAATCTTTGAAATTTGAAGTGAGAGAAAAAATCGAAAACGAAAAATTAGAGAACCTAAGTGTACACACATTCCACAGTTTAGCGGTGTGCTATTATTCAGATAAGGCACATGTGGACAGTGAAATAAGAAAAATAATTGTTAATAATACAAAACCTAGTAGACCTATCCCAAAAATAGATATGTTGGTTCTCGATGAGTGTCAAGACATGACTTTTTTGTATTTTCAATTGATGTGTAAATTTCTATTTGACATGGGAAATAAGGTACAGTTATTGATATTGGGGGATTATATGCAGGGCCTGTATGAATTCAAAGGGTCTGATATACGCTATTTGACATTTGGGGATTGTATTTGGTATAAACATCCTCTTTTGAAAACACCTGATTTCGAAATGTGTACGATGAAAATGTCTTATCGAATAACAAATCAAATACGCGAATTTGTAAACAATGTAATGTTAGGTGAAAATCGTATGAATTCATGTAGAGATGATATGCAGGTCCAGTACATACGTAATTCGCGTTTCAATTCAGAAAGAATTGTTCATGCAGAGATTTTGAAATTATTTGAAATGGGGGTAAAGGCGAATGATATTTTTGTATTAGGTCCTTCAGTGAAAGGAGACCGTAGTAATATTCGCAGATTGGAGAACATGTTAGTTGAAAAAAACATACCGTGTCATGTTCCCATGTTAGAAAGTAGTGATATTGACCAAAGAGTAATTGAAGGAAAAGTAGTCTTCTCAACCTTTCATAGTGTAAAAGGTAGACAACGTAAATATGTATTTGTAGTTGGATTTGACCACTCTTATTTCAAATTTTATGCTCGTAATTTACCAAGAGATGTTTGCCCCAATACGATTTATGTGGCATGTACACGTGCACAAAATGGATTGTATGTTATTGAAAATGACACAAATCCAGAAGACAGACCTATAGATTTCATGAAAATGTCACACATAGAAATGAAGAACCAATCATATGTACGCTTTCGTGGACAACACAAATCATTATTTTTGATAGAAGAAGAACGAGATTTACAAACTGTTATTAAAACAACTCCTACTGATTTGATAAAATTCATACCCGAAGAAGCTTATCAATATATATGCACAATATTAGAACGAATATTCACAGTAGAAACGCACGAAACATATGAAATAGATATGCCAGCACTAATACAAACAAAATCCGGATTCTTTGAAGAAATCAGTGATTTGAATGGAATTGCCATTCCGTGCATATATTATGATTTTTTAAGGTCGGTTTGGACAGGTTCTCAAATAGACAAAATAAAAGATAGTGTTTTATACGATTTAATAGATATGCATATAGATGATATCAAAGAAAAGAACAAACAATTTTTACAGAGCATGATAGAAAAGTTACCGGAAGAAATAACATCGATAAAAGATTATCTTTTTATGGCAAATATCAACCAGGCAATTCAAGAATCTTTGTATTTCAAATTGAAACAAATCGAGTTGGATGAATATGATTGGCTTTCTGAAGAAACGGTGGAGGCATGCAAAAATGAATACAAAAGAGTTATTGGACCGGATTGTCAGAATACGTGTCCCAAAATAGAAGAATATATCATACACGGCTCTGATGATGATAGCCATAAATATATTGATGAATTTACAAAGCAGTTTATAGAACACAAATCATTCCGCTTTACCGCACGTGCAGATATAATCACTGAAAATACAATATGGGAATTGAAATGTTGCTCAAAATTATCTACAGACCATATGTTACAACTAGCTATTTATGCATGGTTGTGGAATATGAAATTCAAAGATAGAGAACAAGAAAAAAGTTTCAAACTTTTTAATGTGAAAACGGGAGAGTTGTTGAGAATGGAAAACAAGATGGATGAACTGAATGATATAATGAAAGCTCTTTTTTGCAGTAGATATAATGAAAATGTACCAAAGCATAATGAATTATTTTTGAAAGATTGTCATGAATATATTAGCGAATTAGACGATATGCTAATAGAAATGAATAACGATGATTTATGAACTAGGTAATTGTTTACTTCGAGTACTATAATCACAGCTACATGCATCTGTAAATTCGTGAAATATGTGACATGACCTACCTTTATGTTCCCAATAGGTTGGTCCTCCTCCTGCTGCACTCGGGTATTTTTTACACAAATATTCATAAGTACCGTTTCCTAACCTACGTTTATTTTTATTCCATGCTTTACTAGATTCATCAAAATCTATGATAGGCATACCGGCTTTATTTCGTGTCAACATCGTGTAATAATTTTTGTAATAAATGTCACATAGGATTATTATTGGCAATTTTTGTATTCTTATCGTATACCAATTGCTCTTTGGAATGTCGGCGACATTGTTTATTTTCTATCTTTTGCTTCAGTAAACGTATTTTACTCAAATCAATCACTAATTTGAATTTTTTTGATATAGTTACATTACAATCATTACATATAACAAAAAGACTGTTAGAATAATGCGGAAATAATGTACTACACTCGATATTACTGCAAACCCCCTCGCCGCATTTGTCACATGTTAATAGATTGCATTTTTTTTCACAAATATTACACAAATCTACATCAAAACTACTGTGTTGGAATAACATTGAATCCATATTTTAATTAATGTTCATATTTGATAATAACAAAAATATAAACATTTCATCAATTTTATGTTTTTTCAGAAAAATCTGCCCATCTACCTCTATTATTTTGTATCATATTTTTTGCATGTCCCCTATAAAATGCAATCCAAATAGAGCAATTGCCTGTGCCACAAATGATGTATTTGCATTTTGACATGATAATTGTAATTGCCAAATAATACTTTGAGTAAATATGATTCGATTCACGAAACACCTTATCTACTGTATTCTTCCTATGACGAGGTATATGTCGAATTTCATCTTTCATATAAAAGGAATTTTCGGGATACCTTTCTGAGAAAAAATCTAGAAATCCAGTTTCATCACTTTGTAACATAAAGCGAATATTTTTATTATGTTCGAGAACCTTATCTGCATAAGATACATAATCAGAATATTGACAAATACGAGTTTCTTTATTTTTATCGTTTCCTCTGTAAAACAATACACAAATGTTCTCGAAATCTAAATTATATTTTGAAGTCATAGTATTAATTATGTTTTTGATAGTTTGTGATGGCGAGAAATACTTAGTAATCAATGGTATAATATGTTCAAAATCCAAAGTATTATAATCACGGTATTGATAATTTTCTTGATAATCTATAGGTAATTTCAGCTCTATATCAATATTATCATATGGTTCGAAATATTCATACGTTATATCACCAGGAACGTTTTCTTCTTTGTAAAATCGGAACATAGAAGATGTGTCTACTATCGGAGGTAATTTCTGCATTTCCGTTATATAAAGATTGATATAATGTAATCTGATACTGCAACACGAAAAAAATCCGGCATTTATATTTCTTCCTGTGCTATGATGCACATATACTTTTGATGGTGTATAATGTCCACAAATAGTTTCAAATAACATAGGTTCTTCCTCCATCTTATATATGTATACATATATAATATACGATTTAATTATGTTAGCAGTAAATATTATAATTTGCTAACTTTGTTCTCAAAATATTACAATTATTTCTTACTGAAATACTTGTATGCTTCAATTGATTGCTAGCATTTTGAATATATTGAATATCGACATCGTTTGACATCGCAATACTTACTCCATATTGACACAAATTATTCCAATTATCGATAGTTTCAACAGATTTGGATATAATATTCTTTTCTTCGGGACTCAATTGAGCGTTTATAAGCTGTGTAGAATTCAACGAAGCATCTACAGGTGATACAAAATAATTGACATAATTCATTGCACAATTTACTTCGTCCATTACACCTGCTATGACTTTTTTTGTTTCATGTGCGGAACGAGGTAATTGTATAGCAGAAGTAGAAAAAATAGTTTGTTTAAAACGCCCAAATGTTTCAGAAAGATTGACAATACGTGATAATGCCTGTGAGATAGCAGTCAAAAATTGTATATCTGTAATAATACTCACATTCTGTAATTTCAGAATGAATCCATTGAACAATTCACTTAGCTCATCTGCTGCTGCCGCAAATTCATTGAAACCGTCAATATCAACATCTAACTCCATTTGTTTCGATTCGTTTGCAATTCTACCTGCAGCTACAAATAATTCATTATAATCATCAATAGAACCTTTACCGTGAAAATCGGTGCATTTCAATTCATGTGCATATCCTTTAATCTGTTCTAATAAAATATTAGCAGAACTATCAACCTGTGAAATATCATTGTAGGATTCTACAATCTGAGATAAATTTTGTTCAATTTGCGGGTCGTATATATGTGGTTCATCGGTTTCAAAAGTAGTTCGTGTAATGTCATTTCCACTCATATCTTCACCTCCAGTGTGAGTAATTTCATAGCCAATTCCATCTATAACATTGGAATAACTTACATCAGTTATCGGAACCGGAGTTGGTATGTCAGAATTGCAGGAAATATCTAAGATGTTGCATGAAATGTCTATTGTATTACACGAAATATCTATTGTGTTGTACGAAATATCAGGTTGTACGCTATTTGTATCACTATCGGAAGAGTCCATGTGATATGTACTTTGAATATATTCTTTTGAATACAAATAATATTATGGTTAAATAAATATTGTTTGATAGCAAAAATGCATTTACTAGTTACAAATAAGAATTATTGATTGGAATATTCAAAGTATAATAAAAATTATACTTTGAATTAGTTTACAAAAACAAATATTTTTTCATTCAATTCTACACAAATGTCTCCACACTGAAGACTTCTATTCTATACATGATTATATCTAGCTTTTTTGCAATCTCTTCTCTCTTTCTCTCTACAATTGAAGCTGTATGTAAACATACTTTGATAATATTCACTAAGACATGACATTGGTAATATTTTGAAGAGGTTTTTGCTTTCGAGCACACCCTCTCTTATGTGCAGCTAATGCTTTCAAATTATTAGCAGAGTACACTTTGCATAATTCGCATTTTAAACCAGGTTTTGATACTGGGATTATATAATGCGTCGACAAATACTTATCCAACATAGGAAATTTGAACTCATCAAGTTGCGATATAAGCTGTTTTTGTTGTTCTTTCAACATATCAATTATAGCCAACTTTTGTGTAATGAAAGTATGATACTCATTATTGATAGAATCCATAATATCCTTTGGTATTGTCATTGTTTCATCCTTCTTACCAATATATTGAGATAATTTGTTTGACAAACTATCAATAATATCGACTGCGGTTGCAATAACATGTCCGTTGAAATCAACATTGTGCAAATAAACGAATATACGCTGATTATGTATTTCTATTTCGAAATTCTTTTTTGTAGAAATACCACTTATATGAGATAGTAGAATTCCATTACAATTGGAATCCTCCGCATGTGTAAGATAGTCAGTTATTATATCAGTGTCAATATTGTCTTCGCTATCTATTGATTTCAATAAAATAGTGGGCTTTTGAGTACGTTTCAATGTATATATCGTACTATCTGTTTTATCGGAATTGATTTCTGCAGAAGGAAATAGTGGTGTCAAAACAGATTTTATTGAAGTAGGAGTATTTCTACCAGAAGGAGAATTTGGAACAGTTTGTGCAATAACCGCTATTTTATCAGTAATGATTTTTACAACATTATCCTGTATGCGATTGTGGATAGTACCTACTTCATTGTATATAGTATTTATTTTACAACACAATCTATCCTCCATATTTGTTATGGAGGAATGAATAGGTTGTTGTAGGTTTTGCATAAGCATAGATAATTTTAAATCAAAATTTTGAACAAATTCTTTGATATTATTGTTGTCCATAGTAGTTGAAATTCTGGCATAATCCTGTTTCAATGATTTGTGTATTTCCTGAACACTTTCGATAATAGTATTTGACTGTTGGGAGTTATACTTGGGTAAGCTAGTATTAATCAAATACGAAGTTTTTTCGATGAGGGAATTATGAGTTTTTTCCAACAGCGAATGTACGTTTACATCCGGACTATGAATTACACGCTCAAATTCATTCAAAAGTTCACGTTTCATAACAGCAAACTGGTCGTTGAAATTAACAGAATGAATATTTTGGAGAGAGTGTGCATTCTCTTTGTCATCTGCATAGAGAGGATAGGCATTTTCTAGAAATTGTAGGATAGCAATATTTATTGCTTCAAAGGACAAATTCGGATTTCTAGAATAAAATGCATGTAATTTGTCATAACTTTCGTGGGATACTTTACAATAAGTAGAATCAAATATGTTTTTACTTTTCATAAAGACAATATTATATATTAGAACAATAAATTTGTTTAAGTCATTCAAACTAATTGATTTCGCTGATTGTCAAAGTACTGACGTCACTCATTTCATCATGTGACGCATGCATATTTGATAAATAAAATATAGGTTCATTGTCTTTTTCTTTTTTTGGCGGCTGTTTGATTTTCAGTTTTTTTTTCAGAGAAATCAGTTTATTTTCTAGAAGTAATATTTTGTTTATATACATCATTTCATTTTCCATTAACAATTTATGATTTGTTTCCATAGCATTCAACTTCGCTTTCATATCGAATAAATCTTGTTTCAATTGTTGGTTCTCAAAAAACATATGAGAACATATGACGTAGTTTCGTTTCATATACTATTATGTGTGATATGGCGAAATCTTCAGTATCTAAAACAAAAGGTATACATTAGATTGATAATAACATATGGATTTTGTAAAATCGTAGTGGATATTGTAAAATAAATTCGTTACAAAAATTAAATAGTAATCAATAATTGTAAATTACAGGGCAAAAATGGGTGTTTAGTTTGAATAATTTTATTAGCATCATGGTTTATACTATAATATAGTATGTCTTCTCAGACGACAAATATGCAACCGCCCTTTCAGCAATGGCAAAACTTCGGTCAACCTTATATGTTTGACCCTTCTGACACTTACAAAGTACTCGAGAACATCAATGACACCGAGCGCAATTTGACTGCTGGATTATCAGGTGTTTCGAAAGATATCACTCAAAGTTCTTTGGGTCTTCGTGACGCAATTGAAAAAGGAAATGTATTGAATGGAAATGCAATTGAACGTACTGCTGGTCAGGCCCAAACCACTATGGAACGCGTTGGTGCTAATAATCAAACTACAACTGAACGTGCAAGTGGACATGTAGCCGCTTCTGTTGAACGTAATGGTGGTAATATCATGACAGCTATTGAGAAAGTTGCTGGCGAGCAGCGTTTGACTACAACAGTAACTGATGCTGCTAGTCGTCAGGCTTATGCTGACTCTGCTAGAGACCTATCTGTTGCTATTGAGCGTAACGGTGCTAACGCGGTAGATGCTGCCAAAGATGCACAAACCGCTTTATTGGGTTCTATTGAACGCAACGCTGGCGAGGGACGTGTAACTACGGTTACTTCACAGGGTTTCCTCGACAGTAAAATATTGGATGTTCGTCATTCTGTTTTGAATAGAATTAACGACAGTACAAATGAATTAATAGGTGTAGTAACAAACAGTACAAATATGTTAAGTAAAGGTGTCACAGATTCTGCGGTTGAAACACGTACTATGCTTAACGGAGGTTTTTCTGCATTATCAAAGGCAGTAAATGACAATGCACATGAATCAGCTGAACAATATTCTAACTTATTACTGGAACAGCAGAAAATGGGACAATTTTTGGCATCTAAATCTGATAACCAATTTGCAATGTCTCAAATGGAAATGCAGAAATGCAAAGCAGATTTGGCAGCTCAATCTGCCCAGCAGTTTGCTGCAAATCAATTAGAAAACCAAAAATTGGGTTCTATGATATCTTCCCAGCTAGCAGAAGCTAAATATGATGCTCTTAAAAATACACAGGACCTTGGTAATAAGATTGAGAAATGCTGTTGTGAACTTAAAGAAAAGACTGACCTTCTTGACCGTGAGAGACTTCGTGACGAAGTCATTCGTGCAAATAGCGATAATAACTTGTTGAAGACTCCTTATACATTAGGTGCTGGTATATTAGGTGGATATGGTTATCCTGGATTTGGGCCCGGCTTTGGACCTGGTTTTGGTGGTCATGGATACGGGCATGGCGGTTTTGGACCTGGTGTAGGTTATGGCAATAATGTTCATATTCATAGCCAGGACAGAGAAGATTCTCCTGGACCATTCCGTGGTGGTGGAGGTCATGGTGGACATGGTGGCCCTCCCTGAAGGTGCGAGGGACTACCAAAAGTAATACCTCATCCGGATTGCAGTCATAATTATATAGATAATTGTAGTATACCTAATAGTTTTTGTTATCAGTGTTATCGAGCTATATGTATTTGTAGAATTATTCGAGGACCAACCGGTCCTACTGGTGAAACTGGTCAAACCGGCAGTAGAGGACCAACCGGTCCTACTGGTGAAACTGGTCAAACCGGCAGTAGAGGA
>Ga0102960_1000220_pt1 | contig 20677 bp, 21 predicted proteins | sample SalPon2_B_H2O_MG_2_FD_84521 | JGI IMG/M metagenome (GOLD analysis project Ga0102960, IMG submission 84521) | Salt pond water microbial communities from South San Francisco under conditions of wetland restoration - Salt Pond MetaG SF2_B_H2O_MG | ecosystem: Environmental > Aquatic > Non-marine...
AATGATTGAAGTAACATACATAGATCACATGGGATCTGATCTGTCAGTTGTAAACGCAGCACGAGTTAGCTTTGGTAAGAAGTCAGACTGGATGATGCGAGTTCACAATGGTGAGGCTAAAGTATTGCAACACAAGGATGCCAAGCTGATCACATATCTTGCAAAGCACAAACACTACAGCCCATTCAACCACACGTTTGTTACCTTCCACGTCAAAGGACCTATCTTTGTAGCACGTCAGCTTCAGAAACATGAGTACATGGTTTGGAACGAGATTAGCCGCAGATATGTGGATAATGATCCTGAGTTCTATGTGCCTGATGTATGGCGTGGACGTAGTGCTGATAAGAAGCAAGGCAGTGACGGTGTGATCAACGATATACGCCCATCAGTTGCACGTAACATGGTTGAGGATTGTAGGCAGAACTACAACTACCTACTAGCTAAAGGTGTATCACCAGAGCAAGCACGTATGGTATTGCCACAGTCTATGATGACTGAGTGGTATTGGTCAGGAACTATGAAAGCAGTACATAAGATGTGCAGCCTACGATGTAAGCCTGACACACAACTTGAAACACAGATCGTGGCTAACCATATAGATGAAGAGATGGCAAATCTATTCCCTGTATCATGGGAAGCACTCAGAGCATACGAGGATTGATATGACTGGAATGATTGGAGTAGAGCAAGTAGAGGAACACGAGGATGGCAGTGCCACCTATCAGTTCCACCTTGATAACAACTGTGCCAAGCTACTGCAGGAGGAAGGACTGAAGCTAGTTCTTTATTGTGCAGCAGCAAAGTTAGACTTACAGGTTGTATATGACTTTATCGAAGACCATATAAAGTATGAAGCAGACGATCTGACAGAGTATAAATTTGGGGTAGAAGATGACGAAGCTACCTGAAGGAAGAAAGCCACTGCAAAATGAGTGGTATCGTGATAAGATTCGTGCTATGACTAAGGAAGAACGTCAAGCAGCAAAGGAAAAGGAACAACAGAATGACAGCAGTAGTGAGTAACACTGGAGAAATATCTCATCAACCCTGCCCATACGAAGAGTGTGGTAGCAGTGACGCATTTGCTTACAATGTAGTGACAAAGATAGGTCACTGCCATTCATGTAAGCGTAACTACCCAGGCAGAGATCCTAAGTTTAGTTGGGCAGAGGATACCTACCCAATGCCTGAGAAGAAACCAGACCTACGTAACACAAAGATTATTACTGGTAGGTTTGATGGTATCCGTGGGCTAGATGAAGACGTAGCTAAATTATACAACATCCAACTTCAGTACGGTGAAGGTGGTGTGCCAGTTCGATACGCATTCAAGTATCTAAAGAATGTAAAGTATCGTGGTCACTCAGAGAAAAAATTCTGGACTAAAGAACGTGGTGGAATCACTGACTTGTTTGGTCCTGAGTTTAACGCAGGATCAAGTAAACGTATCTACATCACAGAGGGTGAGTTTGATGCGGCTAGTCTCTACCAAGTGTTAGGTAAATCCTACCCTGTTAAGTCATTGCCAAGTGGATCCTTCAGTGATGAGTTCTTAAAGAAAAACTTTGAGTATCTCAACAGCTTTGAGATGGTAGTCTACGCAGGTGAGCTGTCTGATGACACAGGTAAGGCAGCGGCAGAGAAACTCTACAGCACCATGCCTGACAAGTTCTACTACGTACCTATGTCCAAGTGGAAGGATGCCAACGAGTTTCTGATGAACGGTGATGGTGATGACCTGAAGTGGGCAGCACTCAAGCCTCAACGCTTCAGCCCTGACAATTTCTTTGTTGGTGACTTAGAAGTAGAGAAAGCAATCTTGTATGAGAACCCATACGAGTACGTACCAACAGGACACACTGGCCTAGACGATAAGCTACGTGGCATGGTGAAGGGTGGTATTACTTTCATCAAGGCTATGCGAGGTCAAGGTAAGACAGAGCTTGCCAGATACTTTGAGTGTGCTCTTCTTGAACAAGGTGTGCGGATTGGTCTTGTCCACATGGAAGAGATGAAGTCTACAACCTTCAGGGCTATGGCTACCTACGAGCTAGGTGTTAATGTTCGCACCAAAGAAGATGCTGAAGCTGCAGGATTCACTGAACGTGAAGTCATTGAAGCAGGTCAACGCATGGCAAGGAATGAACAAACAATTCCTTTTGATATGCGTAGCCATGAAGACCCAATGAAAATACTGGACCATGTCCGTACTGCTGTCACTGTTTACGGTGCAGAGTTTGTATTCATTGATCACGTTCAACGTTTGGCCTACCTATCTAACTCTGGTGTTGATGCGGCAACAAGTACCTTGACTACACTAGGTGCACGGATGGCACAGCTTGCCAAAGAATTAAACATTGGTGTTATCTTTATCTCTCAGGTCAATGAGGATGGACGCACAAAGTACGCAGCTTCCCTTGAGGAAGAGGCCATCATCTGTATTAAACTGAAGCGAGACACAGAAGCAGAAGATGATACAGAACGTAACACCACAGAGTTTATTGTTGACAAGAACAGACCTTTCTCTAAATTAGGGAATGCAGGGTCTGTCTACTACGATCCTGAAACTACACTCTTGGAGGAGGTTGTATTCAAAGGATGAAGATAGTCATCTCAGATATAGAAACTGAAGGGCTTCACGATTGTAAAAAGCTTTGGCTTTGTGGTGGTAAGGATCTTACTACTGGAGAGATACATAAGTTTGAGAACTGTCATGAAGATCCTGTGGCTAAGGCTGCAGCCATAGAATGGTACGAGTCTGCTGACCTGATTGTTGGTCACAACTTTGTTCAATTTGATGCACCCATGCTAAACAAACTACTCAAGCCAAGGTTGATTGATCCTCGTAAGATCATTGACACTGTTATCATTAGTAGGTTGGTTGACTATGACATACCAATCCCTAAAGGTGCTAAGAAGCGTCACAGCCTACAGGCTTGGGGTATGCGACTAGGTAAATATAAAGGAGAGTTCAATGACTTTGATAACTTCAGTAATGAAATGGTTGAGTACTGGTATGGAGACATCGAGGTTACTGATGCTCTTTACAAACATTTCTCTTCTGTTATTTGGGATAATGATTGGTCACTTTCTCTGAGAACTGAGCACGATGTTCAAATAGAATTGGTTCGGACTAAGTACTACGGCTTTGAGTTTGATAAACCCAAGGCAGAGTTCTTACTAAATTCTGTGCAACAACGCATGAAACTTTTAGAGGAACAATTCCAAGTAGACTTTCCACCTAAGCTTACTGAAGTCAAGCGCATCAAGTACCGTCTAAAGAAAGATGGTGAAGAGATGGCAACAGTAAAGAATGCAAAGGCTAGTTGTGCTATGACCACAAGGGAAGGTGACGATCTAGTGTGTCATGAATGGATTGATTTCAAACCTGGCTCACCTAAAGATCGTATCACAGTACTGTGGGAAGCAGGATGGAATCCAGTTGACAGAACTGACACAGCAAAGAGGTTCATGAAAACAAAACCTGGTGATGCTTGGAACAAAGTAGACTCAATGTCTAAAGAGTTCTACAAAGAAAAGAAAGAACACTTCGATAAGTTTGGATTCACTTGTTCAGAGGCAAACCTTGACACACTTCCTGAGGATGCCCCTGCAGGAGCGAAAGCTCTAGCCCAGTGGCAGACCCTTGATGGTAGACGTTCATCACTGGTGGAGTGGATAGGGCAAGTGTCTGACGATTCTCGTATTCACGGCAACATAAACAGCATTGGGGCTTGGACTGGACGCTGCTCTCACTCAGACCCTAATACCGCTAACATATCTTCGCCCTTCCACGGTGATGCAAAGACACCTGTAGAAGAGGTAAAGAAACAATATGATGAACATCTACGTGCTTGTTGGACTGTACCTTCTGGTTCTTGGTTGGTTGGCACTGATGCTGATGGTATTCAGCTACGAGTCTTAGCCGATTACCTCTGGAGAATGTATGGTGAAGAACAGTATGCTCTTGCTATTATGAACGGAAAGAAAGAGGATGAGACAGACATCCACAACGTGAATAAGAATGCTCTTGATGTCCCTAATGGTACAAGGGATATGGCAAAGACTTTTATTTATGCTTGGCTTCTAGGCGCAGGTGTGGCTAAGACTGCACAGATCCTCAAGGTCAACATGAAAGAAGCACAGGATGCACGTACTCGTTTTGAGATGAGTATTGGTGGACTATATGATCTGAAGAATAAGTATATCAAACAAGTAGGTGAGAACGGTTGGTTCAAAGGGTACGATGGCAGGAAAGTAAAAGTTCCTAGCACTCACAAAGCTTTGGCTGGTATACTACAGAATGGTGAAGCTTGCCTCATGAAGCACACCCTCCTACGTTGGCATGACGTAGCACGTAAGGAAGGGATCAACTTCAAGATGGTAGGATTTATTCATGACGAATATCAAGTGGAGGTTATAGGAACTAAAGAAGAAGCAGAAAGACTAGGTCAGATTCAAGCACAGTGTATGCTTGAGACTGGTGAAGAATTAGGATTCAAGATACCTACACCAGGTTCATATGATGTAGGAAAAAATTGGGCAGAAACCCATTGACATCTTGGATCATAACAACTAGATACTATTTATAGTGAAAAAAGGAGGGCAAGATGCCATCAACACAACACGATGTAAAAGGTAAACTAATGTGGGCTAAAGTGTTCGAGTCTAATCGTGACCGTGCAGACTTCCACAGCGAGACAGACGGTGCTTACAAAGTAACAGTCACTACTGATGAAGCTACCAAGAAAGACCTTCTCAAAGCAGGTTTTGGTAGAAAGATCACAGAGGTGGATGACGGTTGGCAGTTCACGATTGATCGCCCACACAAAGGCAGATACGACTGGCAAGGTGGTGCTCCCATTGTAGCTGACGTAACTGGTAAGGCTTGGAGCCTAGATGAAAAAGGTTTCATTGGCAACGGCAGTGAAGGTATTGTCAAGATTGAAATTTACGAGAACAAAAACAGTGCTCGTAAAGGTGCACGTCTACTAGGGCTTCAAGTTCTAGAGCATGTGGTCTATGAATCAGAAGGTGGTCCCTCCCAACCACGTTCAATGTTTACAGACCATTCCAAGAGTTCTGGTGGTTCCTCGTCTTCCACCTCCTCCCAAGAACCTCAGGACTCAATCCCCTTCTAGGTAACCCTGTTCCTTCCCTAGAAGCAACGCCCTCACCCTTTCCTTTCGGGGGTGGGGGCGTATATACATAAGGATATACAATGCCAAAGATAGACACACTCATCAAAGATATGGAAGACACAATACTTGGTCTCAATGGTTGGGATCATTTGATTAGCCTGAAGATGGGTGATCGTATTGGTAAAGCAGCTACTTCAAGATTCAGAGCACCACAGAAACCAAGAGGGTATCTGTCGTTCTCTTCTATTGGTAGTCCTTGTAAAAGAAAACTTTGGTATAAGATTAACGAACCTGCGACAGCACGTCCCCTTGCTCCATCGGACTTGTTGAAGTTCTTCTACGGTGACATGATAGAAGAGTTGGTCCTCGCTATTGTTGAGGCTTCTGGTCACACAGTAACAGGGCAGCAGGATCGTATGCGTATTAATGACTTAGCTGGTCACAGAGATGCAGTCATTGATGGCATGACAGTGGATGTTAAATCCGCATCACCTTACTCATTCAAGAAGTTTGCTGAAGGTAACCTTAGGGAAGAAGATCCTTTCGGGTACATCAGTCAGTTAAGTTCTTATGTGTACGCAGCTAAGGATGATCCACTGGTAACTAACAAAACACATGGGGCTTTCCTTGTTGTTGATAAAGTCAATGGTTCACTTTGTCTTGATGTCTATGACTTCACTCCTGAGTTAGAGCAGAAAGAAAAAGAGATAGAGCAGGTCAAAGAAATGGTGGCGGGTGAGATACCTGGCAGAGGTTTTGATCCTGTGCCTCAATCAAAGACTAGCCCCAACACAAAGCTACATCCTTCATGTGGTTTCTGTGAGTTCAATAAGAAGTGTTGGCCTGAAGCCAGAAGATTTGTTTATGGTAACGGTGACGTTCTTCTTGTTGATGTTGTTAAGAAGCCTAATGTTCCAGAGGATCTTACTTACAATGAGCAAGAATAAAACATCAAGAGTCCTATCAACTCAAGAAGTTTTTAAAAGAGGTCTTGCACTCAAACATGGAGATGTTAGGTCTGACGGTTTTATTTTTAAATATTATTATGTTCGGGTCAACAAACACTCTGGTGAAGAAACACGAAAAGTTTACGAGCAATGGTGTAATCCTAGTTATTGGGTAAAAGAAAAAAGTAATAAAGCAAAACAAAAAAAGAAAAACTCTAATTCAAACAGAGACTTTATAAGGAGAGTAAAAAGTATTTATGGTTGTTCTGTTTGTGGTTATAAAAAATCTTTAATGGCTTTACACTTTCACCACATTGGCCCAAAGAAAGGCGAAGTAAGTAGTATGTTAGGCTACTCTCGTAAAGCTTTGAAAGAAGAAGTCAGAAACTGTATTTTAGTTTGTTCTAATTGTCACTGTGAGATACACGAAGATGAACAGAAAAAAGTTTAACGCAGCGGCACTCAAGGCAGGTTATCGTTCTGGCTTTGAAGATGATGTAGCAAAAGAGTTACGGTCTAAAGGAATTAAGTTCACCTACGAAAAAGAAAAGATTAAGTGGGTTGACTTAAAAGTAAGAACGTATACACCTGACTTCGTTCTAGGCAACGGTATTATAATCGAGACCAAGGGACGATTCGTTTCAAACGATAGACGCAAACACCGTGAAATCCAGAAGCAGTTTCCTGATCTGGACATAAGATTTGTTTTTCAAAACAGTAGAGCAAAACTCTATAAAGGTGCCAAGTCATCCTATGGTGACTGGTGTAAGAAGTACGGATTTAAGTACGCAGATAAATCAATCCCTGACGATTGGTTGAACGAATAATTGTTGACGTAATTATATTTATTTATATAACTTGGAGGTTCCTGTGTTGTTCGAGGTAACGATACTTGTAGATTTAGATCCTGACGCAAACTTCATTGCTTCAGATAGTTTGGAGAAGAGTCTTGAAGATATTATTCAGGACACTATCTATGACTTAGACGATTTAGAACTTGTTGAAATAGAGGTGAAAGAAAAATGATAAGTGGTGATGACTTAGATAAGTTTGGTTACTTTGATAACTTTGATAGTGACGAAGTAGACTGGACAGATCTTTACTCTAGATGGGTAGAGAAAAAGATTATGACTGAAGGCCAGGCAAGACTGGTAGAGAATACCCTTGGTCTTGTTGGTGAAACTGGGGAGGTAGCAGAAAAGATTAAAAAACTTATTCGTGATGGTTCTCGTATTCAGAATGAAGAGATCATGAAAGAGTTAGGTGACGTAGTATTCTATGCCACTGCCCTTGCAAACATTTATGGTAAGGGTTTACAAGAGGTGCTTGAGCTAAACATTGCCAAGTTAGATGACAGACAAAGACGTGGAAAACTTAAAGGATCAGGAGACAACAGATGAGCATCCCCAACACAGAACCAGAGTACGGCCCAACACTATCAATCTCAGAAGAGATTCATGCTATGAAGTATCGTAGCAAGGGTGAAACATTTCGGGAGGCAATGACTCGTGTTGCTGAAGCACTGAAAGATAATGAATCACACTTCAATAACTTTCGTAACATCTTATACAACCAACGCTTCCTACCTGCAGGACGTGTCCAGTCTGCTATGGGTGCGCCAAGACGTGTGACACCTTACAACTGCTTTGTGTCTATGACTATTGAGGATAGCATGGATGGTATTATGGAAGCAGCAAGACGTGCAGCAGAGACTATGCGTCTAGGTGGTGGTATTGGCTATGACTTTAGTACACTGCGTCCTCGTGGCACCTTGATTAAATCATTGGACAGTAAGTCCTCTGGTCCTCTATCTTTCATGGGTATTTTTGATGCTGTCTGTCGTACCATTGCGTCAGCAGGTCACAGACGTGGAGCACAGATGGGTGTGCTACGTGTTGATCACCCTGACATTGAAGAGTTCATCACAGCAAAGAACAACAGTGACACACTGACACAGTTCAACATCTCTGTTGGTGTGACTGATGAGTTTATGAAAGCTGTGAAAGAAGACAAAGACTTTGATCTAAAGTTTGATGGACGTGTCTACAAGACAGTAAGTGCTACTGCACTATGGGATCAGATCCTACGTTCTACATGGGACTGGGCAGAGCCTGGTATCCTCTTCATTGATCGTATTAATAAGAAGAACAACCTGTGGTACGCAGAAAAGATTGCTGCAACAAACCCATGTGGTGAGCAACCTCTTCCACCAAATGGTGCATGTCTACTTGGTTCATTTAACCTGACTAAATATGTAGTTGAGCACGAAGGTAAGTACGTCTTCAACATGAACCAACTACGTAATGACATTCCACATGTCGTAAGAGCTATGGATAATGTCGTAGATAGAGCAACATATCCACTGAAAGAACAGGAGCAAGAAGCCAAGAGTAAAAGACGTATGGGCCTTGGTGTTACTGGGGTAGCAAATGCTATCGAAGCACTAGGGTTTGAGTATGGCAGTGAGAGATTCTTGCAGACCCTTGAAGAAATCATGGGGGTGATTAGGAATGTGGCGTATCGTACATCTGTTGAGTTGGCTATGGAGAAAGGTGCTTTCCCTCTCTTTACTCAAGCTTATCTGGAGAGTGACTTTGCTAAGTCTCTTCCTGATGATATCCGTAATCTCATTAGCGATTATGGTATTCGTAACAGTCATCTTCTTTCGGTTGCACCAACAGGAACTATCAGCTTGTCAGCCGACAACGTATCCTCTGGGATTGAACCAGTCTTCTCACATTACTACGACAGAACTATCCAAACCTTCGATGGACCAAAGGTTGAACGAGTAGAAGACTATGGCTATCGTGTCTTTGGTGTGAAGGGTAAGACTGCAGACGAACTGTCTGTGTTTGATCACGTCAAGGTACTGAACGTTGCCTCTCGTTTTGTTGACTCAGCTTGTTCTAAGACCTGTAACGTTGGTGAAGATGTAACATGGGAAGAGTTCAAGCAAGTCTACATGGATGCTTACGATGGTGGTTCATCTGGTTGCACTACCTTCCGTGCAGCAGGTAAACGCTATGGTATCCTCAATGCATCCACATCTGAGGAAGTAGCAGAGGAACCTGTAGTAGAAGAAACACAGGACTACGTAGAAGAGGGCGGTGCTTGCTACTACGATCCTGCTACTGGTCTACGTCAGTGTGAGTAGACAACGTAGAAAGAAACTGGGTACTGTCCCTTCACCCTGCATAAAGGTATGTCGTATTGATGACGATGGCTTTTGTGTGGGGTGTAAAAGAACACTTGACGAAGTAAGAGATTGGATGATAATGTCCGACTACGAGCAGCGTAAGCTTATATATGAACTAAAGTGGAGACAACTTAATGGCTAAGGTACAGATTGTAGGTTCTTCTGTTGGCACAGTCCAACCACTAAAGAAGAAAACATCACAATCAAAAAGAGTAAGTTCAATGAAACTAGGTTCTATGAACAAGCACAAACGCAGAGCAACCAAACCATATAGGGGTCAAGGCAAATGAAAGTTCACACACGTAAGTTTCAAAAGAATGTTTATGATGCAGTTGATGGTCCTTCCAAGGAAGCACTAATAAAAATATTAGAAGCTGACGGTCATCAGATAGTTTCGTCTGAAGAAGATTATTATGCTGATATTGTTTCCGTCAAGGATGGTGTCACCTATTATAATGAAGCAGAATGGAAATACTCATGGAAATATGACTGGCCTAGTAACTGGGCAGAAGTTAGAGTACCAGGTAGAAAGAGAAGACTAGTACAAAAGTATAGTGATCAACTAGAAAACCTATACTTTTACGTCTTTAATAATACTTATGATAAAGCTTGGAAAATTAAAGGTACACAAATGAAGGATGAAACTATCCGTCAAGCATACGGAAGAAATATTCCTGATGGTGAGACCTTCTACCACATCCCTTACCCTGAAGCGGAGTTAGTTACACTATGAGTTATTGTGGTAAGTGTGATAACCTTTTGGATGACAATGGTGTATGTGCAGAGTGTGAAGATTTCTTTGATGCTGTACAAAAACCTAAACACTATGGTCAGGGTGAAATTGAATGCATTGATTACATCAAAGACTTTCTCACGAGAGAAGAGTTCATTGGTTATCTTCGAGGCAACATAGCAAAGTACATGCACAGATGGCGTTACAAGAACGGTGTGCAGGACTTGGAGAAAGCACAATGGTATCTAAAAAGACTAATAGAAGTAGCGTAGATAAAAAGAAAACCCTTGAGCAAGAAGCCCAAGAGTTTGTTCAAAAGGATATTCCAGTTGGTGATATACCGACTAGGGATTACTTTGCAGGTGCGGCATTATCTGGTCTCCTCGCATCTGGAAAGTATTTACGATCAGGCGAGATCGTTGACCAAGCATACAGCTACTCCCAACTTATGCTTGAATATAAAAAGACTAGAGATAAATCGTCATGAACTAAACCCCCAGCATTCCACTGGGGGTTTTCTTTTAGTCATCTAGCCCTATCCTTGCATCTTGTATCTTATTTCTGATACCCTCGTCTTCAAAGAAGCTAAGGAGTAGGGATAGTTGTGGTGCATCTAGTTCCCACAAATCTTCTTCAGAGGTTCCAAAGTATCTGAAGTATTTTCTTCTGTCTTCTTTTGATACGCCACCTTTACCAAGTATCTCTTGGATGAGACCTGCTTTTCTTTCGTCATGTCTAGTTGAATACTTCAGTGTATCTTTGACGTTGTCTCTAGACATTTTGAGGATATCATCAAGGGCAGATTTCTTGTCATCCATACTTAACGAATCCCAAGTACCATCCTCAATCAACATGTCTGCGTACATCTCCAATGAAGGGAAGACATACTTACTAAATAGATTCTTTGACTCAGGTGTGCCAAAGATTCCTGTCTTCCAGTTTGGTCTTTCAACATCATTAAATAATTTTTCAACGGTGGAAGGTGCATCGACAGTTCTGTAACCAAACACTCGACCTATTGGCGCACCACCTGCAGTCTCGTTTGTAGGACTTTCTCTTTCAGGTGCTATGTCTTGCCCTGTTGCAACAGCTACAAACTGGTCCAAGTATCTAAGAGAATTATTTAAAGTTCTATTCCCTTGATTTCTGTCAACGACTTTGTAATCTTCCCCTCTTGAAACAGCAATCAGTTGGTTGTAGGGGTCAGCAAATCTAGTAAAACCAGATGTGTACATTGCCACAGAGTCACCAAGCAAACGTCCTGACTGTTTGTATGCTTCATCAAACTCCATGTTAAGTAAGCTCTTAGCTAACTCAGACATACTTGTTGCAGCCTCACCAACAGATCTTGTCAAAGCTTCTGGCCCTGCTGTCTTCAAGAACTCTTCAGCTAAATCATCAGGAACCTTCTCACCTTCAACAATATAAGCCCCTATCCTACCTAAAAGTTTTAGGTGGCTGTAAGGAAAGTCAAACTTTCTGCTGATTATAGAACCATCACTTGCTCTCTCTTGATCCCAAGCAAGATCCTCTTCCATGTTCTTTTGTTCCCTGGCGACAAGACCTCCCCAGATAGTCCAACCTGCAGCAGTCTTTGTTGTCAGATCCATCAGGTCACCAGTGCCTTTGTATTTATTATAAGCTAAGGCAACACCACTGTGGTTAGCCATGAAAGCAATAGTGTTATTGAAGAACTGACCAAATGGCATCATAGCCCCAATGATTGGAAACTTTCTTGTATCCTCAATACCTTTTGCTACAGCACCAAGGATACCATCCATGTCTGCATAAGACTTAGAGAAAGTATTTTCCAGGGCTTGCCTAACAGCTTTCGTTTCAACTTCTAAGAACTCTTTGAAAGCATCCGACCCTTCGTCTGCCATGAACTCCCACACATTATCTTGTTGCATGAAATCAGACAGAGGCATCTCATACTTTAGACGTACTTGTTTATCTAAAGCATACATGTACTCTTGAGTTTTAGTTAAGAAGTCTTGAGCTTTAACACCGTAAGAAGTCTGAACAAAGTTCATGAACTTATCAAACTTAGTTCTGGTTAAAGTCTCTGTCGGGTCTAGCTCTAATTCCTTTAGGACATCATCAACCTCTACACCACCAACAAGATATCTAAACAATTCTTTTCTTGCTTCTGGCCTAGATGTCAGCATGTCCATAGTAGCTTCATATGTCATATATGGATCAGCTAGATTTCTCAGCTTCTGAGATTGAAGAGACAACATCAGCCTAGACTTATTTCTGTAGGACGCAGCGGTAGCAGTCTCCCCTACTAGATCTTTATAGATAGAAGCTCCACCGTACAATGCTGCACGGATCATGTCAGAGTACGACTGCATGGTAGAGCCTTGAACCCAACCTTTGATGTTGAGGGCTGTTGTACCAGGATGCGTAACAATAAACTTAATCAAGTTTTGTTGTACTTTAGCTGCACCCTCTTCAAACATTTCTCTTTGAGTCTTAGTTACAGGATCAATAATAAGCCCTGCAGCTTCGCTTGTTGTCATCTCACTAAAAGATTTTTTAGATACTTCATTTAAAACATTCATGTGCCTTGATAAGGCTAGAGTCCTACCTGCATCTGACGAAATGGAAGCAGTCTTCTTGAAGTATTCATCAAGAGTTAAATCTTTGAATGTGTTATCAAACTTATTGAAGACGTTATCATAAATCTTTTGAACAGATTTCTTTGTTTCATCATCTAAGATACCGTAGACATCCTTCATGTATAGGTTAAATGTGTCGCCCTTTTCTCTTGGCTCCCACCTACCTACACCAGCGTCATAAAGGATATCTCTTAAACCTCTTTGACCTTCATCCCCAAAATAAAAGTAGTGCATGAGTTCATAATCAAATAAAGCATCATATGAATCACCATCAATCTCGTTGTTAGCTAGTCTCAAATCAAGACCATCTTTAACTTGATCAGCCCATCTTTGTGAGTGATCAGATAGTTTTGATAGACCCTCATCTAGAGCACTTTTATTTTCTTTTAAGTTAGTGGAAGACTTTGCTAGGTCAGCGGCTTCCCTTCTAGCAGCAAGTGTCAATCTCTCTGATCGATCAATCAACTGAGAATAAATAGGAATCCTGTTTGTGCCTCTGGTCTTCTCCAGGACAAAGCCAAGACCACCCCCAGTGACACCACCTGCAAGACTTAACATACCTGCAATAGGATCATAACCTTGCTGCAGTTCAGTCTTTCTCATGGCAGACTGCCTAGCAGCATCAACACCACCTGCTGCCATAGTATCAAAAGCTGTAGCACTAAGAAGTTCTTTTCTTACTGCTTTATCTTTTAATTTTTTATAAGATGAATCCTTCAGAAGAGTTGCCATAAACTCTTTCTGTGCAGCCTCTTGTATTTCTTTTTTACCTTTGGCAGTAGCAGCTTTCTTACCAGATTGTTTAGCTAAGTTTTCTGCAGCTTCTAGTGCTGCACGTTTGGCTACTTGTGTGGCTGCTTTAGTTGCTCCCGCAGCAGCTAGTTTACCAACACCAAAACTAACAACGTTAACAGGATCCCATATAAGAGCACGACCATAATCCCAGACTGCGTCAGCTTTCTCGCCGAAGGTTCTACCCTCACTGAATGCACCACCAAGACTATCAAAGAGTTTGTAGGCTTCAGCAGCTTTACTACGCCTTGTCTTTAAGTCATCACCGTCACCTTTATTCAGGTGAGCTAGTTCTTCTAATGTTGTAATAGACTGCCCAAAGTTAAACTTACGCATGTTGTTTATGTAAGCATCTACGATTTCTCTTTTGTCGTAGTTCCTCTGAGACATACCCATGCGGTCTTCCATGTAATCACTTATTACACGAAAGTTGTTGTCTTGCATTAGTGTATCAATCAGAGAACCTTTAGGTGCACCACTGTCTTTAGCCTTCTTACCGAAGAGGCTTTCGTATTCTTCCTTGGTATAAGTAGCCATTACTCAACCCTTCTTACTCTGGTTCTACGCCCACTTCCTACCTTTTCAAAAGCAATTCTTGTTCCGTCTTCGTACTCAATTACAAGTTCTGTCTCGTCTGGGTTTGAATTGAACCAAGCTTGAGCTTTAGCGTCTGCATCATCGTCTGCTGTAATCGTAATTGTGTTTACTTCAAAAGTATCTTCTGATTCATCATCAGCACTACTATCAGGTTGCTCTGGTCTTTCGTACTGCTCATCCCCTGCAATGTAATTCATGTATAAATCAGGAGATATAAATGCTGGTTGATCAGCAAAGATCTGTGGACTCATTCTGTTGAACTCTTTTGCTATATCAAATCCAACATCTGTTTGAGTCATGATAGCTTCCATTCTTAGGCCATCATCCTCAATATCTTGAAGTTTCTTAGCATCATCAATTCTTTTTTGAAGTGCTGTATTTTCAGCAGCAGACATATCGCTTCTATCTATGGCATTAAGTCTAATGATTTCTTTTTCAAGGGCATCATCATAACGTTTTGTAACTATGCCTTGGAACTGATAGATGTCTGTTGGATCCATAGGAGTCAAGCCTCTATATTCTACACTTGCTCCCTTTGGCCCTTTCTTACCTTGGACGAGATCAGCTTGCATACTTGCAATAATGTCTCCACCTTTGACACCTGCCATAGCATCGTTAGCATAAACCTCTGACATGATAACACCAAGGTCAGGTCTTCTAAATAGTTTTGCAAGACCAGAACGTTTATCTTCTTCAACCTCTAGATCAGTGCCTTGAATAAAGTCTGGTGTAGCTTTCTTAATAAGCTCAGATGGTGTCATGTCTGATGCTTGATATCCTTGAGCAACCTTGACTGCACTATTAAGAATATCAGAACTCAAACGTCCTTCAAGTTTAGCTTGTTGTGCAGTCTTATAGAACTGAAGAAACTCTTTAGGGTTTTCAGAAAGAAGGGCAACAATCTTTTCTTGTTCTAACCCTTCATCCGTCAAAAAATCTACAGCACTTTCCATGTCAAGACGTGCAGCTTTAACAGCTTGTCTTCTTTCAAGACCCTTTTGGTAAAGGTCTGCTTGCATTCTGTCTTTAGCATCACGGACATACTCTCTGTTCTCTTTCATCTCATCTGCAAGAGAACCCGCAGTATGGCTTAGAACTCTACCTAAGTTAAGTCTCATTTATTAAACCCTCGACATTAAGCCTGTTGGCTTTGCTTCTTCTTCTTCTGGAATTTCTTCAGGCATTGCCTCAGTCTCACCCTCTAGCTCTTCAGCTACGTCTTGCATCAAGTCAAAGCCACCGTCTTGTTGTTCTTTAGGTGTAGCTTTTAAAGACTTACGCACAAGTGCAGCAGCTTTAGTTATAGGGTCATCTTCATCATCCGTAAACTCTGTCTTGTAGTTTATTCCTGCTTCATCCGCTGCGCTCTGTACAAAGGCATGGACAACAGGAAACACTATGAGGCTTACGTCTACGTTGTGAATACCTTGTCCTACTGCAGCAGTCATCATAGTGTCTACAAGGATAGAAGAAGGGATGCCATACTCTAAACCAAAGAATACGTTATCCATTACTTCTGCATCTGTAAGTCTGTCAATGTGATACTTGATAGCTTCATTGAAATCAACAATTTGAGGAGGTCTTTCCCAAGGATAGTTCTTTGGAGTATCTGTCAGGGACTGCCCAGGGATTGGGGCTTTTAGTGATGCAACCATTATAAACTACCTCTAATTTCTTTTATTACTGCGTTCTGCCTTTCAACAGATAGCTTCTTAAATCCTTCCCATTCCTTACCCATCTCTTCTCTGGCTTTTGCTAGGGAATACTCAGGTTTAACTCTACGTTGGACTAAGTATGCAGCAATAGTATCCTGTGTTTTCTCATCAAATATAGTGTCGTTAGTAATACCTAGTTCTTCTAGTATACCTCTGTCTCTCAGATCTCTTAGGGTGTTTCCTACAAACTGGTACTTACCCACGGCTGTTGTATCATGCCCTAGTTCTAAATTTCTTTTATGGAAGTCACCATTTAATTTAGTAAGATCAAAGATTGCAGACATAGGCATAGCAGTAAGCTCCATACCAAGGAATTTACCGTCTACACTCTCTGCGTTACCAAACATAGTGTCGTAAGAGTCTGCTTCAGTATCAGATATAGCAGATCTAAACTCAGATCCTGCAAAGATAAATGCTGGAAGACCTTCACCTGCAGCCCTATTCTGATCAGTAGATTCTTGTCTTTCATCTTGAGCTTCAGAAGTACTTAGATTAGGTCTTGAAGACTCAGGATCATAAGGCATATCTGAGTCAATGTCTTGAGCATTATACCAATCTAAGCTTGGTGTCTCAGTATCACTTGGCTCTCTCGCTCCAACAATAAAACTTGAGAGTTTAGCAATTAACTTCTCATTTGTTTCATCAGCTTTATCTTCTGATTCTTGTGAGCCACGAAGAGCACGTCTAACACCATAAGATGCTTCTCTCATGCCAGCTTGTGTCCTAGCAGCCTCACCCCTAGCAGACATTAAACTCTGTCTTGTAGAACTGCTTGACCTACCTGTTGGATCTCCAAGTATAGACTCAGCAATAGAGTTCATTTGTCTTTCTAATTTTTTTCTCTGTCTTGCTGTTAGATCTTTTGCCATCTTAGCCCCATCCTGCGATACCAACTAGTATCTCTTTAATAAAGTCACCTGTATTTGCTTCTGCTTCAAGGTCAGCTTCTAGCTCTGCAGCATCTTTCTGTGCTTGTGCAGCAATCTTTTGTAGGACAACCTCATTAGCTCTGTTAGCATTGTTCTCAGATACTTGAAATGCCATAGACAACAGATCTCTTTCACGTTGCCAGATCTCATCGAGGTTTGTTGCTGTTAACTCATTCATAGTCTGAGCGAATGTCATGTTGCTTTCGTTTATAGCAGCAGTATTCATAGTAGCTATGTTTTGTCTCCACTGAGCATTAGCTTGAGCAATCACAAGACCGTTCTGTGCGTTAAACATAGTTCTTTGGTTTTGCATTTCAGAATTAAATTGTCTTAGTGCGTTAACATTATTTACGTTAAACTGATCCATAGCATTCTGTTGTGAAGCATTAAACTGAGAAGTCTGTGCAGACAACGAAGCAAAGAACTGGTTAGTCTGATTTTCACTCGTAGCATTAAACTGTTCAGCAGCATTCTCAGCAGCTTGGTCAGTGAACAAAGCTTGTATGTTTTGTTGTGCTTTAAACATAGCAGTTTGTTGTTCATTGTTCAAGTTTGCCATGTCCATTTGAAGGAAGTTCTGAGCATTTTGTACAGCAGACTGTTGTCTATTATTTAGGTTAGCCATATCTAGCTGAGACAACGCAGCAGCTTCTGCCATAACCATAGCTTGGTTATTAGACAGATTATTTAATTCCATTGTGTTGGCAGCACGAGAGTTTTCAAGAGCAATCTGTTGGTCAGCAGTAAACTGCATGTTAGCAATCTCAGATACTCTTGCTGCATTCTGTACTTTAGCTTGGAATGCTTGATCAAACTCAATGCCTAAAAACTTAGCTCTTTGTTCTGCTTTAAACAAAGCCATCTGCTGCTTGTTACCTGCGTCAATCTGAGCAATAGGTAATGCAGCTTCCATAGCAGCTTGAATAACAGCTTGACCTGCTAGAGATGAAGCACCAAGACCTCTTGCAGCAAGCATCTGTGTAGCAGCCCTCATAGATCCTGCAGCCCAAGCAGGTGTGTCTCCACCCTCAAACTGTTGCATCAATCCTGCTAGTTCATCTTGGACTGAAGCAGCTTGTACTTCACCAGCCCCAAAGGCTTGGGCTACTTGAGCTTGGTCAACACCAGTGCCAGTAATCAGTTCACCTTGTGGACCTGTTTTCAGTGTTCTAGTAGGAGCATCAGTAACATCAACAGATTCACCAGTAGCAGCTTGCATACCAGTGATAGAAGTAGTTAGTTGTTGTTGTGGGGTAATAGTTGAACCAGGTTGGATTGCACCAGTCTGAGCTTGTAGTGCATCTGTTTCAGCCTGTACCTGTGGTGTGACAGTAGTCGGTGCCATAGTACCTGCAGCAGTCATCATAGGCATCTGTGCTTGTTGCACAGTAGGGACTACAGCAGCTTGTGCCATGTCAGCTTGGGCAGGTGCCATTCCTGCAGTAGTAGGGATAAAGTCTGCAGCCTGTGGTGTGATTTGTTGTACAGCAGCCTGTTGAGGAGGAACCATAGTTCCAGTAACAACAGCCTGTTGCATCTTCTTAAACTGTTCTGGACCTATCTGTGAGGAAATATTGTCTACGTCTGCACCAGTTTGCGCACCCATACGTGTTGTAGCCATGTTGGTTAGAGCATCAGTAAGGCTACCAAGCTTTGCAGCTAAAGCAGGGTTAGCAGCCATTTGTTTTTTAAGATCTGAGGAGTTGCCTTGAAAGTTCATTACCCTCTGAGCAATCTTTAAGTAAATGTCATCACTGGATTTAATTGGGTCAGTTTCTAAACCCCCTTTAGCAAAACCCATAAGACCACCCTCTGCAGCAGCAGTGTAACCTGGCGGCACAAACGTAAGAGGATTTCCCGAAGCATCAACAGTAACTGAGATCTCTTGACCAAATTGGTTCCTATACTTTTTAATACCCCCAAAACCACCCTGAGATTGGCTTGTAAGATTAGCCATTGTAGTTCCAGTGTAGTTAGGCATAGTCTGTATAGTCTGAGGAACTGCAGACAAACCTGAAGTTTGAACAGGAGTTCCTGTCGTTCCAGTGACATTAGTCTGAGGATAAATACCTGTACCTGTCGCACCTGTCTGAATAGTTTGTGCTTGATTTTGCATCTCAGTATATCCTGGTGTTGTAACAGGTAAAGCCTCAGAAGCTTGAGGTGTTTCTGTATAAGTTGGGGTAGAGACATCTGTTGTGGTAGATGTTGCTTCTTCAACAGTCTGCACTTCAGGGGATGTAATGGTTTGAGTAGGTGTTTCAGTAACAGTTTCTGATCCTTGAGATGTAGCCTTTAAACCAGAAACAACTTTAAAGTTATCAATCTTAGGGGCTACACCTGTAACAAGATCCTCTGAACCCCAAATGTCTTGGTAGTCAGCCCAAGGATTATAAGCATTCTGAAGATCTCCTAAAACCTTCAGATTGTTTTGCATTTGAGTTTCAGTAAAACTGCCAGACTGTTGCATACCGTTCATGACATCGCCAACCCAGTCAACGGTCTGAACACCAAATGTTTTTAGTTCCTCTTCCATCTTTTCTACGTTAGAGACAGACAGTCCACGCAGAACAGTTCCGTTATTACCAACAATATAGAGGGAAGGAGGAAGCTCTAAAGGATTACCACTGTCATCCATGACAGTATTGCCTAACTCATCTGTTTGATAGCCACCTGATTGATACTTAACTGTAGTGCCACCGTACATTTGTGATGTAGCAATTTGTGTAGCAGCTACGAATCGATCAACATTTAACTCACCTGTAGTAGGATCAGTAGCAGCATTAGTAATAGCAACAAAGTCTCTGGTATCTTGGTTAGCCCCAACACTACCATACAATAAGTCAGATGCTTGTCTTGATATACCTGACCAATCTTGACCAGAAGAATAAAGCTCTTCAAGAGGCATACCTGCGATCATTTCCATCATCTCACGCATGTTAGGTTTACGTGGAGACTCTGGGTTATAACCGTAGTCAGGGTCTACCCATGCTGGAATGTTGTTATCTTCTGCCATTATGTTATACCTTATTTACCCATTGTCATCCATACCGCACCTGCGATAAACGTCAGGACTCCAACGGTAACTAATTTTACTACTGTAGACCAGATAGACTTACGAGTGTCACGCCACGCTTCCAACAAGCTACGCATCTCTGTAATATCTCTTTGTGCATCATCGTCTAGTAAGCCAATAGAACGTAGGGCTTCTTTAGCCCCACGCCTAGCTGCACGATCTAGCATTTCTTCTATTTCTTCTGGAGAAAGTTTGATGTCACTCATAGTTTAACTCGTAAATGTCTTTTTGTCAAGCGTTAAGCGTTTTCTAGGGCAGTGATCCGTGCCTCTAGTTCTTTGATTGTAGCGACCAAGAGTGGCACTAGCTTGCTTTGGTCAATGCCTTGGTACTTTGGAATAGTATTCCCATCATCGTCCAACTTATTATCACCAACAGAAACACCATCAGGCAACTCTTCACCATCTTTCCAAACTTCAACTTCATTATGTGTGCCTGTTATTGCTTCTGGTACTACTGTTTGAACTTCGTGTGCCAAGAAGCCATCCCAAACAGCACCATCTGTGTCGTTAATCCATTCAAATCTTTTTGGCTGTAGCTGCACTAATCTTGCAGTAGCGCCCTCAAGGTTGACCACGTTTTCTTTCAATCGATAATCGGACGTAGTGTTGTAAGATACAGAAGAAGTACTGGCTTGTGACACATTTCCAATAATACTTCCGTTTCTAATAAAGTTTATATAACCTTCTCCATTTCCAGCACTGCTTGTTTTTCCGACTGTTATATATGCACCATTAGAATAAAGCTGTTGGGTTATTCCTGTAGTATTTGAAGTATCTCCAGCAGTGGTTCCGACAAGCACGGACCCACTACCATTAATTTGCATCCTAGGATTACCATCCCCATCCGACAGCACGATGTTGTTGCTTGAGGTGCGGATGTCTAGGCCGCCTTGGTTGCCGTTGTAAGAGCCAAGGATAGTGTTGT
>Ga0102960_1000222_pt1 | contig 20607 bp, 23 predicted proteins | sample SalPon2_B_H2O_MG_2_FD_84521 | JGI IMG/M metagenome (GOLD analysis project Ga0102960, IMG submission 84521) | Salt pond water microbial communities from South San Francisco under conditions of wetland restoration - Salt Pond MetaG SF2_B_H2O_MG | ecosystem: Environmental > Aquatic > Non-marine...
GTGTATGAAGAGCTCCTTATGAAATACCAGTAGTTCCTCCAGTATAAAGAATAAAGAAGGGATCTTCATCCCCAATACTCGAAGGTACTATTGGTTCATTAGATGACGCTTTGTCAATTAGAGTTTCAAAAGAAGAATTACTATCGGAACCATACTCAAGCCAATGATCAATAAAATTTATTTTTTTTTGAAGATCTTGAGTAGTTTTTGAAAATTGACCCTGTGTAATAATAACCTTAGGTTGTCCATTTTCTATAATTTGTGATAATTCATCAGAACCTAATCGCCAATTTAAAGCATGCGCAACTAACCCTACTCTTCCGCATGCAAAAAAAAGTGCTAGAAATTCAATAGTGTTTTGAGAAAGTATGGAAACCCTATCACCTTTCTCAAGTCCAAGTCCTAAAAGACTATTGGCAATTTTTTTTACAAGATCATCAAGTTCAGAAAAGGTAATTCTTTTATTTGATGTTTGATCATAAACAGCCCATGCATTAGGTCTAAGCTTTGCCTGTTTTGCTGTAATCAATCCAATATTAATCATATCTTCCCCCGATTATTGAATATAAAATTAAGTAGCTTTTTAATAGCAAACAAAAATAGTTTAATCTATAAATTATAATCTATTTATCTTGTAATATTATAAATAAAAATGAGCGATTAATTAAATGAATGAAAAAAATATAGGTAATATTGCTGATTTTGCTGTTAGATTTCCTATAGAAATAAGCAAAAAAGAATGTCTAACGGTTGATGGTTCAAGTCTAAATTTCGATGAATTTTCAAATCTTGTTATTGAATATGCAAAAAAGTTACAAACATTAAACCTTAATAAAGGTGATAAAATTGGTATACTATTATTCAACTCAATAGAATATTTATTACTAATGTATGCGGCAATGTATGCTGGCTATGTTCCTGTAAATATTAATGCAAGATATAAAGCGAAAGAGTTAAACTATGTGCTTCATGATAGTAAATGCAGAGTTTTATTTACAAGCTCTCAGTCAGATGAAGTTACAAATTTTTCAAAAATTATTAGTTCTGTTTATGACTCTGACGAAGGTCAACCAAAGGAATTGGTCGATGTTTATATAATAGGAGGCTCAAAAGATGATAGATTTAAAAGTTTTAATGAATTTGAGTCAATTGATATAGAAAATGAATTAAATTTAGAACCAGTTGGGTCAGATGATGATCCTGCGTTCATAATGTATACTTCTGGAACAACATCTAATCCAAAAGGATGTCCTCTAAGCCATAAAAATGTTTTGCATGTTGCAAAGTCAATGGTTGATAGATGGAGGATGAATGAAAATGATGTCTTTTGGGATCCTCTTCCTATGTTTCATATGTCTTCAATACTACCTTTTATTGGATGTTCGATTTCAAAGTCTACTTTTCTTTCTACGATACATTTTAATCCAGATGATGCAATTAAGGTTCTAATAGATAAAAATGTTTCAATTGCTTTTCCAGCCTTTCCAGCTGTAATGGTTGCCCTATCAAATCATAAAGATTTTACTCCTGAAAACCTCAAGGAATTAAGAATTATTAATAATGTTGCTCCAATTGAAACCTTACGATCTTTTCAAAATAAAGTTCCTCAAGCCTCGCAAGTCTCTGCTTATGGCTTAACTGAAGTTGGCGGAGTAACTTCGTTTGGTTCACCTGACGATGCTCTTGAAAATAGACTTTCGACTTGTGGAAAACCATGGCCTGAAGTAGAGATAAGAATACTTGACCCTGAAACAAATGAAGTTTTGGGCAATGAAAATAAAGGCCTAATTGAAATTAAAGGACCACACGTTTTTTCAGGGTATTTGAATGATAAGGAAGCTACAAAAAAAGCCCTATCTGATGATGGTTGGTTCTCAACTGGGGATATTGGCTCATTAACAGATGATGGTTATATTCGTTTTCACGGAAGAATAAAAGATATGTTGAAGGTTGGTGGTGAGAATGTTGCGGCATTGGAAATTGAAGCATATTTTGATAGCCACGAAAAAGTTTTAATTAGCCAAGTTGTTGGGGTTGATGACGATCATTTAGGTGAAGTTCCAGCAGTTTTTATAGAGAAAAAACCTGGCGTAGAAATTTCAAAAGAAGAATTAGTTAATTTCTGTAAAGGGCAAATATCTAATTTTAAGATTCCTAGATATATTGTTTTTGTTAATGATTGGCCAATGTCTTCAACAAAAGTACAAAAATTTAAATTAAAAGATTTAGATCTTGGAGACAAAGTATTTGGATAATTTATATTGGCATTACTCTGTATAAAATTATTTTGCCATCAGTAATCTCAACCCAGCCAAAAAAAGGTTTTAATACACCATCCTTACCAACAACATTTGCAAGAAAAGATCCTGACTTTCCATCTGTTAAAACCTTCTCAACTCTATGAGTAATACCTTCCTTTTCAATTTCCTGAACTCTTCCATCAAGAAAATTCTCAACTTTCTTTCTTCCCCTTAATGTGTCGACAGTAGAACTATCATGGCCATCATGTTCCCATACTTGGGTATGAATCCACTCCACGTTTTCGTGCATAGCCTCGGCTGCGCCTTTAGCATTTTTTGTATCAATATTATCAAAATAATCATTTTGTAATAATGAAAGTAATTCATCTTGAGTTATTAAGGTCATAACAAACTAGTATTTAAAAAACTTTTGCAGGATGATTTTGAGCGATGATTTCTTGAATTTCAAAAACATTTCCATCTATATCCCTTCCATAAGTGGCCTTAACTGATCCAAAATCTTGAGGGGGGCAATGAAAATTAACACCTTTTGAAACTAAATCACTATAAACCTCATCAATATTAGTAACATCAAAACAAACATGAGTGTGGCCGTGATTATTAACTGGTCTATTTTCTTGCATAGGTTGAGGTTCAGGAGATGAATATTCAAAGAATTCAATCATAACATTTCCACAACTTAAAAATCCCTGTTTTGCAGAGCTCTCCTTTAACCCCAAAACTTGATCTATTTGACTAGTACCTTTTTCCCACTGACTTCTACTATCAATGTCTTTACAATTAAAATTCTCTTTATAAAAATTCATTAAACGCTCAATATTTGGTGTTGATATTGCAGCATGATGCATTCCATTAACTGGCATTTTTTCCCCCTATCTAAATAAATTATATTAAAATTAATTATTGCAAAAAGAAGTGTTTGTTGCAAATATTTAAAAATGGAGGGTCTAATGAATAATCTTATATTTCAACCCATAATTGTAATGTGCCTATTATCCTTTTTTATGATGATATGGATGTATGCGACCCGCTTACCGGCAGCAAAAAAGCTAGAAGAAGACGGTATAGATGTTCAAAAATTTTCTCACCCCGCAGCAATAGGTGGTATTTTTCCTAGTAAAGTAGAAAGAGTAGCTGATAACTATAATCACTTGTTTGAACAACCAACTGTTTTTTATGCAATTTCTTTTGTTATTTGGGGCCTTGAACATACAGACATTACTCACTTATATTGCGCATGGCTGTATGTGATTATTCGAATAATTCATTCAATACTTCAAGCAACATTGAACCTAGTTTGGATAAGATTTTCTATTTTTATTTTAAGCTGGGTAGCTTTAGCTACTATGATATTCAGAGAGGCTATTTATTTAATTTAGTATTTGAATTTATACAGGAGGATCTATGGAAAATATTGAAAAAAGACTAGAAAAACTTGAGGCGATACAAGAAATAAATGATTGCTTAACAAGATATTGCAGAGCCTTAGATTGGGTAGACGCAGATCTTTTAAGTACATGCTTTTTAGATGATGGCTTTATAGATTATGGGTTTTACGCTGGTGATGCTAAAGGGTTTATACCTGTTGTAATGGAAATTGAAAAAGAAGGGCACAGCTGGCATCTAATAAGCAATGTTTCAATAGAAATAAACGGAGATAAAGCTGAAGTAGAAAGTTATGGTTTAACTGCTGGTGGTGACTTAGAAGATGGATCAATTCAAGATGTAAATATTTATTGTGGAAGATATCATGATGAGTTTACAAAGACTTTAGAGGGCTGGAAAGTTAGTAAAAGATTATATATTTTAGATGCAAATTACTCTGTAAAAGCTGAAGCAATTCGAGGAGATCTTGGAGGACTATTTCTTGGAACCAACCTTCGAACCGACAGTGATAAATACAGAAAATTGTATAAATAAATTAAAAAGGTTATTAGAAATTATGTCTTCATTACTTGCACATATTAAAGTTGTAGAAGGACAGGAAGAGAAATTTGAAAAGCTTCAAAAAGAGCTCTACAATCATTCTCATGCCAAAGAAGATAGTATTATTCGATATGAGCATTATAGAGGGAGAGAGAGAAATTCATACTATACCCTCCTTGTGTATCCAACTTATTTAGATTTTCTTTTAAAGCATCAAATAAGCGAGCATCATGAAAAAGCTGGAGCTCAATTTGAAGGAGTAATTGAAAGTTTGAACCTTGAATGGTTAGATCCTATTGATGGAGCAGCCCCTGTTGGTATAACTAAAATGCAAGAATTACCGAAAGATGCTCCCGAACTAGCAAAGGAGTATGTAAAAACTTATCCTGCAGAAATTCAAAGTTGGTGGGAAAAGTTAAGAAAAAAATGAAGTTTAAAGCTTAAGAAATTATTTTTTATAGGAGATTAAAATGTCATCATTACTTGCGCATATTAAAATTGTTGACGGACAAGAGCAAAAATTCGAAGAATTATCAAAAGAACTTTATAAGCAATCACATACAAAAGAAGATTGTATAATACGATATGAATATTATCGAGGAAGAGAAAAAAATTCATATTATACTCTCCTTGTTTACCCAACTTACTTAGATTTTTTATTAAAACATCAAATAAGCGAGCACCATGAAGAGGCTGGTGCACAATATGATGGAGTTATAGATAGTATAGATCTTGAGTGGCTTGATCCAATTGATGATGCTGCACCAGTTGGTGTAACAAAAATGGAGGCTGTTCCTGAAGATGCCTCAGATTTAGCTAAAGAGTATGGGGAAAGCCATGCTGCAGAAGTTCAAGACTGGTGGCTAAAATTAAGAAATGTTTATTAAACTTTAATTAAAATATCTGCTTCAGAAACTACAGATACCTTTTCTTGTCCAACATTTAATTGTAATTGGCAGGTAATAATTAGTTTTGTATTTTCTTTAACTATATTTTCTATTGTTCCAGATACAGTAATTTTATCTCCTTCAACAATTGAGTCCGTCATTTTATTGTTTAATCTAATTATTTCTGAATCAGGGAAATTGTAATTTATAGCATTAATTATATAGGCAATATTTGCATGGCCTTGATTAATAGTTTTTTCTCCTAAACCTAGTAATTTCACAGAATTTACATCTAAATGTATTGGGTTTGGATCATCAAGGATATCAGCCCATAAATTCATGTTCTCCTGAATAACTGTAAAACTCCAATTTTCTAAGCTATCTCCTTTTTTATATTTCATTTTTCTTACCTAAAGGAAGTATCCATACATAATTAACATCACCAATTTTCAATGAAAGGTGATCATAAAGTGATAGTGAAAAATCTAATATTTTAATTTTACCCAATTTTTGACTATTCTTTTCTATTAAAGAGTTAATTTTTCCTTTTACGATGTATTTATAATCAACTTTTAACTGACAATTAATTGATATATTACACTGTCCAAGCATAGGGCCATTTTTTGTATCATAATTTAACAAATCAAAAATATCTTGAATTGATGCCCCTGAGCCTCTGAGTGTAATTATCATAAAATATATAGGATGAGCCAATATAATGTTTTTTAAATTATTTTTATCTAACTTTTTTCCAGTAGATGTATTGACTAAAAAATTTGCTTTTTTATCAATATAGAAATTTCCACCAGGAAAGTCTAAATCAACAAAATCTTCTAGTGATAAATTTTTTGAGTTACTAGTTAAATACTTCCATCTATCATTAATGTTAGTGGTATCAGTCAATCTGAATTTACCTTTTAATTAAAGTGTAATATAAAATTATATGTATATTATTTTAAATAGACCATAGAAAAGTAGATAAAATATGAAGAATCTAAATTCAAAGAACAATGTTGTTAACATTGATAATTCACAACAAAGCTCTTGGAAAAGAAGAAAAGATGCAAGACCTCCTGAAATTATTCAAGCAGCAAAAAAAATTCTTGAAGAAAAGGGTATCAAAGGGCTCTCAATGATGAAAATATCTAAAGCCGCAGGAGTCTCTGAGGCAACTTTATATAAATATTTTAATGATAAAAATGATCTTTTAAATCAAGTATATATTGATTGGGCAGAACCATTTGTAAAAAAAATGGAGATGGATATTAAAGATATTTCTGATCTACATTCAAGCTTATTATTCATAGCAATTAGGTACCTAGAGGGAATGAAAAGTGCTCCAAAACTGCATGTTATTTGGTTTCGACACCTAAGATGGGATAATTATGTTGGCTCTCCAATTCATGAAATGAATAGAAGATATTCTAATTTAGTTAAAAAAATTTTCATTAGAGGCATTTCTAATAATGAAATAAATAACTCAACAAACTTTGATGTTTTCCGAGATCAATTTTTAGGTGGGCTAGAGCACATTGGTATCAGAAAAATTTTAGCAGGAAGAAATATTAATATTGGAAAAGTATCTTCCGAGCTTATTAATAACTTGCTTACAGGAATATCTAAATAGGAAAAAAATGAAAAAATTTTATATATTATTCATATCAATATTTATATTAAACACTCATTTATTAGCAAGCTCATCACCTAATGAGGAACAACAAAATGCTGATTTGTTCGCAGGCGCTACAGATAAAAAATCAGCAAAAATATTTAATGAATCGTGCATGAATTGTCATAGCGGGGGTATTCCTAGAGCCCCGCATGCTACAACTTTTTCGGCAATGTCAGCTGATTATATTTTAGAAACTTTAAATGGTGTAATGTCCTCACAAGCGTCTCATTTAAATAAAGATGAAAAAATTAGACTTGCAGAATTTATTTCAGGAGGAAGTGTATCAACAAATATTCCTATGCCTAACTTTTGCAGTAAAGAAATATTAAAATCCAAAATTAGGTTTGATGATAAAGACTCATACCCTCAATGGGGTTATGACAAACATAATACACGTAGAGCTAAGTCAGAAATAAATAGTAAAAATGCTAAGACTATGAAATTAAATTGGGTTTTTGCTTTTCCTGGTGCAACTAGGTCGAGATCGCAACCCTCTGTTTCTGGAAATGTAATATATATTGGTGGTCAAAATTCAAACCTATATGCTCTTGATAGAGAAACAGGATGTGTAAGATGGGTGTCAAAGACACAAGGTGAAATCAGATCCGCACCAGTTATAGAAAAAATAGATGACGAATATTTTATTTACTCAGGAGATTATGAAGGAAATTTATATAAATATGATGCCTATACAGGTGAAAATATTTGGACAAAATCACTAAGATATCACCCAAGAGTAATACTAACAGGATCCGTAAGAGTTTATGATAAAGTAATATATGTGCCTTTATCCTCAAGAGAATGGGCTGATGGTGCTAATCCAGATTATGAATGTTGTACATTTAGGGGTGGAGTTATGGCATTGGATGCAATAACTGGAGAAGAACTATGGACTACTTACTCAATACCAGTTCCTGCAAAACACCTTGGAGATTATAATGAATCTGGTAAGAAAATTTTAGCACCGTCAGGTGTACCAGTTTGGAATTCTCCTACGATAGATGATGAAAGAGGTCTTGTGTATGTAGGTACTGGTGAGTCATATACCTCACCTGCTGCAGATACAAGTGATGCGATACTTGCAATTGATAAAACCAAAGGTGGAATTGTTTGGTCATTTCAAGCACAGGCTGGTGATGCATGGAATATGGGCTGCTTTATTTCTCCAAAATCGGGATGTCCAAAAGAGGATGGTCCAGATTGGGATTTTGGCGCCTCAACAATCTTAATGAAGACAAGTGAAGGTAGAAATATTCTCTTTGGAGGAAGAAAGTCAGGACATGTATACGCATTAGATCCAGATCAAAAAGGTAAGCTTTTATGGTCAAAAAAAATAGGGAGAGGCGGTTTTGCTGGTGGTGTTCATTGGGGTATGACGATAGATGATGATAATATATATGCTCCAATTGCAGACAAAAACTATATTAATAAATTTCCAGGACCAGCTACACCAGGTATTTACTCTTTAAATGCAACTAATGGGGATATTAATTGGCGATTTGAACCAAAAGATAGATGTAATGGACTAGGCTCATGTGATAGAGGTATTTCTGCAGCGCTTTCATCAACTAACGATATTATAGTAGGTGCTGGCATGGATGGATGGCTCTATATACTTGATAGTAAGAATGGTAATCTACTTTGGGAATTTAATACTAATAAGGATTTTTCTGAATTTTCAAATATCAAAGCATACGGTGGAACCATTGAGGGTTTAGGACCTGTAATTAGTGGAAATAATCTCTATATAAACTCTGGATATCAATACGGAGGTAATATGCCAGGAAATGTTTTACTAAGCTTTGAAATAAAAAATTAACTGTAATTCTTCAAATTTTCTGAAGCACTAATAATCGTTTCGATATCTGGTAAATATGCTGCTTCCAGATTTGGTGCAGCTGGAACCGGACAATGCGGAGGTGTCAAAACCTTAGTAGGTGCCTTTAAAGATGAAAAAACCTCTTCAGAAACCATACTCGTTATCCACGAGCCAAATGAACAAACAGGGTTTGACTCATCCAAAACAAGAAGTCGTCCAGTTTTTTCTACACTGTCATAGACCATTTCATCATCAAAAGGTGATAGTGATCTTGGGTCTATAATCTCAGCTGATATACCCTTTTGTTCCAGACTTTTAATACAATTATGAGCAACTCCGACCATTTGTCCAATAGCAACAATTGAAATATCATTACCTTCTTTTAAAATCCTTCCCTTTCCCAAAGGAACCTCATATGATTCATCTGGTACTTCACCATCCATACCCAAGAGAGCCTTATGCTCACAAAAAATAACTGGATCATTATCTCTTATTGAAGAGATTAATAATCCTTTTGCATCATATGGATTTGAAGGAGTTACAACTTTAAGACCGGGAATATTAGCAAAGATTGAATAAGGTGATTGAGAGTGTTGAGGCCCACAACCAATTCCGGCTCCTATCATAGTTCTTATCACAAGAGGAGTAGCTCCTTGATCACCGTACATAAATCGAAATTTTGCTGCTTGATTATAAATTTGATCAAAACAAACACCAAAGAAATCTGAAAACATTAACTCTGCTATTGGTCTGAGACCAGATAGAGCAGCTCCAGCTGCAGCCCCCATTATTGCGGTTTCACTTATAGGGGTATCTATAACTCTTTTAGCTCCAAACTCATCCCAAAGACCCTGAGTTAAACCCATAGGCCCTCCAGCTGCTTCACCATCAAAATCCTCACAACCTCTTCCGCCTGAAATATCTTCACCAATTACAAATACTTTTTCATCACGTTTCATTTCAAGTATCATTGCTTCAATAATAGCTTCTCTGTATGTTTTGATAGTCATTAATAGCTTCCTTCTTCATAAACGTTAGTAGTTAATTCCTCTACATTTGGAAGAGGGCTATTTTTTGCTTTTTCTACTGCATTAGTAACCTGAGACATTAAATCATCATCAATCATATCCAAATCACTACTTTCAACTAAACCTGCTTCTTCAACCTTTTGTCTAAAAATTATCAAAGGATCATTATCTTTTCTAATAGTTTCTAGCTCTTCTTTTGTTCTATAATGTTGAGGATCACCTTCAAAATGACCATACCATCTTTTAGCGTAGCATTCTATTGCACTTGGACCTTCGCCTTTCCTTGCTCTTTCAACTGCTTCAGCAGCAGCTTCTTGTACTGCAAAGAAGTCTGAGCCATCTAATTTGTATGAAGGCATTCCAAATCCTTCAGCTCTTTTTGCAATATCTCCTCCACCACAATGATAATCTACACCTGTAAATTCAGCATAACCGTTATTCTCAAAGACAAATAAAACTGGAAGTTTTAAAACACTAGCTAAATTCATAGCTTCAAATACAGCTCCTTGATTGGAAGCACCATCGCCAATAAATGCAGCAGATACTAAATTTTCACCCATGACCCTTTGTCTTAAAGCAGCTCCAACAGCGATAGGAGCGTTAGCTCCAACAATTGCATTTGCACCAAGCATACCGACTGACAAATCAGCAATATGCATTGAACCACCCTTGCCCTCACACAATCCATCAGCTCTGCAAAAAATTTCCATGGTCATTCTTTCAAGATTTGAATTCTTTGCTAAGCAATGACCATGACCTCTGTGAGTGCTTGCAATTGTATCATTATCATTTAACTCAATGCATATTCCAGATGCAATAGCCTCTTGACCAATATAGAGGTGAATAAATGCTGGGACGGTTCCTTTAGCAAATTCGTCTCGCATGGTTTCTTCAAAAACTCGTATTTTTTTCATTCGTGTGTAAGCATCTATTAACTTATCTTTACTTAACTGCACTTCCCTCTCCTATTACAATTTATTAATCAAGTGATTGAATAATGATTAAATTTTTTTGTTAAATTAAATTTTGACTGAAAAAAAGTTTTAAGCAATATAAAATATTATTTTTATTAGAATTAATCTCCACCATTCATCTTAAAATAGTCTGGCATTCCAGCTGGCCAAACAACTCCCCATTGAGACATTCCTCCGTCTATTGTTAAAACCTCACCAGTTATAAAGCTGCCGGTATCATGAGCTAAATAAATAGATGCTTCAGCAATATCCCAAACATCTCCCAATTTTTGCATTGGATTTGCCTTATGGAATCTTTCAAGTGCGTCAGGAGGGTATACTTCAAATCCCTCAGTTTCAATAGTCCCCGGAGCAATACAATTAACTCTTACTTTATGAGGTGCCCACTCTGTTGCTAGCGTTTTTGATAAATAAATTGTACCTGCTCTAGCAGCACAAGTATGAGCCGCTTGTGGCATTCCTCTCTCTACATTTGCAACAAGGTTTATTATATTTCCTGATGTGCCAGATTTTTTCCATCTTTTTGCAGCTTCTTGCATTACCCACCAAGGTGCATTTAAATTTAAGTCTAAAACAGCCAACCAGCCTTTTCTAGAAAAATCAATTGCATCCTGGGGAAATTGACCACCTGCATTATTTATGACCGTATCAATTTTTCCAGTACGCTCTAGAATACCATCTAGCATTTTTTCTACCATTTCTGGGTCACGAACATTTGAAACTTGCCAAAAAATTTCTTTACCACACCTATTTAGAATTTCATCATATACTTTTATTAACTTCTCTTCCTTACGACCACATATAGTTACATTGGCGCCAAGCCTAGCAAAAAGGAAAGCCATTGCTTTTCCCATACCACTTCCTGCTCCAGTTATAAGAACAGAGTGGTCTTTTAATAAATTCTCTCTGTATACAGTCTCTCTTGTCGCCAATTCTTCAAATGACAAACCAAATTTTTGCTCTTCCTGCATTAAAAATATCCTACTCTGTTAATTTATTAACTTTCTATGAACGGTCCAAGAACCTTTGGTATGCTTAAATCTTCTTCCATTTTATTATGACCAATTTTTTTATCCAATTCTTCGTGCCATCTGTATATTCTTCTTTCTTGATAATTTAATAGCACACCCTTGAAACCCGGGCTAGATACACTTGCCTGAATCTCAGGAGCAAACTGAGTATCTTCAAATAAAATATCTTCAAAGTTTTGTATTCTTGTATTCCATATTTCAGGAAGATCTCCATCACCCCAATCTGGAGAAAACCAATGAACGTCAATCTCACAAGTATCATCTGATGTAGGCCAAAATGTTAAGAATGGTATACCTGTTGAAGAAGGCGGAGTAACTAAGTTAGGATAAAAGCTATATGAAGCATTATGATTTTTCGGTATTTCCGTTACTGTATCAATTTCTTTTAATCCTTTTGCACCTGGGTCTTTCCAATCATCCCTTCTATGAGGCGTTACCATTCTAGAATGGCCATTAGGCCATAGGTTAATTGTGGTACCCTCAATATCTATAAACCTATTTACAGTTTTTTGATGAATTGACGGCACATGGTAAACCTCAAGAAAAGCATCTAAAAGAACCTTTACATTACTTTCAACTGGGTATGTTTTTGAATGAACATGTCTTAAATTTTCTGGTTGAAACTGTTCCATGTGATCGGCAACCACGCCAAGATAGTCGTGAAGATTTTCTGCCTCAGGATCTAAGTTTACAAAAATCCATTTTCCTAATCTATCGCAAGAAACCTCAATCAAATTTTGACAACTTTTATCTAAATCTACAAAATCTCTTGGTTCTCTTAAATTAATTAAATTACCATCGAGGTCATAACTCCAACCATGGTAAGTACAAACAAGAAGGTTAGCTTTTCCCTTTTTATCTTTTGCAACAGGGGCACCTCTATGTCTACAGGTGTTATAAAAAGCTTTAACTTTATCTTCACCTGAATTTACAATAATTATAGGGGCCTTAAGTTTGTCCCACACCAAATATGATCCCTTGTCAGGAATTTGATCTAAGTGACAAGCATAAACCCATGTTTTTTGCCATAGATATTTAAATTCAAGTTTTTGGAACTCATGATCAGTATAGCGTTTTCCCGGAATAAGTGGAAAACCTGGAAAACCCTCAGGCGGACCAGTTCTTTCCTTTTCATCATCAAAGCCTTTTAAAACTTTTTTTGTATCATCTTCATAATTCATGATTTACAACTCAAAATTAATAAGTAACACTAATTTAATTTAATTTTTTTTACAATTTTTTAATTTCTTTTATAAATTAAACAAGTACCAGTAAAAACTAAAATATCTTTTCCATCTCCTAACTTCACTGCATGATCAAAAATTGCAACACCTTTTTCATTTGATGTTGTATCATGTTTTGAGATACATTCTGATGTTACATAAATTTCATTATTTGGATATAAAGGATTTTTCCATCGAACTTCGTCCCAACCAATTCCACAAACAAAATTAATATCACTATTTATTTTATGATCAAGCTGACGCCATAGTGCAGCTACATGAATACCGCTAGCAATTATACTTTTAAATTTTGAATTTTTTGCTTCTTTTGTATCTGTATGAAACCACTGTGGATCATAATTTGAAGCAAAGTCTACAATTTCTTTTTCAGTGACTAAATAATTTTCAGATTTTCTCTTCTCACCAATAATAATATCCTCATAATATCTCCATTCTTTTTCAGAACTTTTCAATTTTATATTTTTCCGGATGTTATTGATGGCCAAAAATTATTGGCACCATTTGAAACTGCTTTTTCTCCAAGAATTTTAGCCCAATAACTTCCAGCCCCATACTCAGCCCTCCAAGACCAAAGTCTTCTTGTAGAAAAATGTAACCCATGCTCATAAGTAAAACCAATTGCGCCATGAACCTGGTGAGCAATACTTGCGCACACAGAAATAGCGTCATCAACTCTGCTTTTAGCTGATGCAATTGCCAACTCATCACCACCGTTATCCATTGATGAACTAGCATAATCAGCTGCAACACCTGAAGCAGCAACATGAGTAGCAAGCACAGCTAATTCCTGTTGAATTGCTTGAAACTTTGCTATAGGTCTTCCAAATTGAATTCTTTCATTTGCATATCTAACGGATTGATCTAATAAGGATTCAAGTCCGCCTGCAATTTGGCATGAGCGCATCAAAGCCCCAATTTTCAAAACAAGGTCTGACTTAAAATCAACATCTGCAATACTAAGAGCTTCGACACCTTTAAATTCAATATTACTTCTACTTTCGAGGGCAATATTTTTATCATCGCTACCAGATTTATCTGAAATAGGTACTAATACTAATTTTGATTTATTATTATCATTTATTATTGCTACACCATGCGTTGAATGGTTTCCAAATGGTGTTCTATTTGAGACTCCTGAAAGCTTATTATCATTTAAATCTAATTCACCATCCAAAATAGTAATTATAGAATTTTCTGGACAAGGTATCTCACCTAAACCTAAAAGATAGCCAGCAACTATATTCTCAGCAAGAGGAATTGGAGCTTGATATCTTCCTATAGCCTTAAACAAAATACCAGCATCAAACCATGTACCGCCAACACCTCCTAGGCTCTCAGGAACAAGAACAAGATTGAGACCATTTTCTACAACTTCATTCCATAAATTTTCTGGCCATTTACCCTTTTCTGCAGAAATAATACATTCTTTTGTAACATGATCAGAAAAAATTTTTTCTACGCTATCAGATAATAATTGTGAAGTTTCATTATTCATTACCTTAACCCTAAACCTCTTGCAATTATCCCTCGCAATATTTCTCTTGTTCCACCTCTAAGGGAAAAAGAAGGAGATATTTGTGTTAGAATTGCTAAGTATCTTTGGAAATCTGTACCTTTTGAGTCTGGCTCAAGTCCCATTAATCTGTGGGCTATGTTAGGAAGTTCTTGTTCAAAAACTGCACCTAAATCTTTAACAACTGAGGCCTCTAAGGCAGGATTTTCTCCTTGGTCTAACATGCCAGCTACAGACACGGACATTTGTCTTAGCGTTGTCAAATGTGACATTTGTCTACCAATCTCTGTTACACCTTCATCGTCATTTTTATTTGAAAATTCACTTACAAGTTCCTGGAGCAGCATGTAGCTGGATAAATATCTTTCTGGACCAGATCTCTCAAGAGCTAATTCAGCAGTTACTTGATTCCAACCATTTCCTTCAGTACCAATTAACATATCTTCGGGAACCTCTACATCTTCAAAAATCACTTCATTAAAATGATGTCTTCCAGCTAAATCAATTATTGGTCTGATTGTAACCCCAGGTAAAGATAGATCCACAATAAATTGACTGAATCCTCCATGTCTATCCTCTTCTTGGGATGTCTTGAAAAGAGCAATCATGTATTGGCATCTATGGGCACCAGATGTCCATAACTTAGTACCATTAACAAGATAAATATCACCCTTCTTTTCAGCCTTTGTTCTTAAAGCCGCAAGGTCAGAGCCTGAATCAGGTTCTGACATTCCAATACAAAAATAAGACTCTCCTTTTAATATACCTGGAAGAAGCTCTTTTTGATGTTTTTCAGTACCGTACCTAATAATAAGAGGCCCAGATTGTCTATCAGAGATCCAGTGAGCTCCTACAGGAGCTCCAGCGGTAAGCATTTCTTCTAAAATTACATATCGCTCCATAGATGACCTTCCTGCACCACCATATTCTTTAGGCCAGTTCAATCCAATCCAACCCTTTTGACCTACTTTTCTACTAAAATTTTCATCAGCACCATACCAAGTTTCAGCACGAGTTTCCTTAGGAACATCTTTTAGCGCTTCAGATAAAAATTCCCTGACTTCAAGTCTTAGTATTTCAGCTTCATTAGGAAATTTAGTTAAACGAAAATTAAAAGGTGTATTCATTTTAGTCTCCAAACTTAATTAATTTTTTAGCAATATATTCTTAAATAAACATTAAAGCTAATCTTTACTATGCGACAAATAATAACCAAATTTATTAAATTTAATCAGCAATTTTTAAAAGTTGTTTTCCCTTATTTTTACTTTCGAAAAGTCTTCTTAAGGTATTAGGTGCATTTTCAAAGCCTTCCTGAATATCTTCCTTACAATTAATCTTTTCTTCCAATATCCATTTCTTAATTTGATTTCTAGCTGCATCAGCCTCAGACATATAATCAAACATTATAAAACCTTGCATCGTAGCTCTTTTAAAAATCAAATTTGAATAATTTTCAGGCCCAAAATTTGAATTATCGGTTTTATGGCGAGAAATTATTCCACAAATCGCGACTCTAGCATTCATTGCTAAGTGATTAAGGCAATCATTGAGAATTCTTCCGCCAACATTATCATAAAGAACATTTACACCCTCTGGACATAGCTCTTTAATTGAATTATTTAAATCATCAGATCTATAATCTATTGCACCATCAAAACCAAATTCATCAATTAAAATGTCACACTTTTCTTTTCCACCAGCAATACCAATAACTTTGCATCCAGCGATTTTAAAAATCTGGCCTGCTATTGAACCAACTCCACCGGCAGCGCCAGTTATTAAAACTGTGTCACCAGGGTTAGGTTTGCTAATTTTGGTAACACCAAAATAGGCTGTTAAACCTGTTCCTCCAAGTGCTCCAAGATATTTTGTAGCCATACTCTCATCTTTAACTTTCTCAACCTTGTCTTGTCTCAAAATCGGATGTGTTTGCCAACAAGTTTCCCCAATTACAATATCGCCTTTTTTGAATTTTTCAGATTTAGTCTCTAAAACTCTTGCAATACCACTACATCTCATTACATCTCCAATTTCTAATGGAGCTACATAATTAGAAATTTGTTCCATCCATCCTTTTTGAGCAGGTTGAAATTCTATAACTAAGTTTTCAAGTAAAACTTCATTATCATTAATTTCTCTCAATTCTTCTTCTTTATATTCAAAATCATCATCTGAAATAGGTCGTCCAATAGGTCTCCCTGCGAGAGTAAATTTTTTATTTATCATGATGATTACCTAAGTTGTCACTATTGTGCAGGCAGATATACCAGGAGCTCCGTATACATGTGTATAAGCAGTTTTTGGATTACCCTCAACTTGTCTCTTTCCGGCAGCACCTCTTAATTGAACACAATTTTCATAAACTTGTCTTAAGCCTGAGGCTCCAACTGGTTCGCCATTAGCGATACAGCCACCATCAGTATTAACAGGGAAACTACCATTTAATTTAGTATCACCATCCTGTAATAGTTTTTCTTGCTCGCCATCTTTACAAAATCCATTCTCGGCCATATGCATAATTTCAGCACCTGACTCAGTATCTTGTAATTGAGCTAAATCAATATCTTCTCTGGTCATACCGGCCATTTCAAAAGTCGCTTCTGAAGCACCAACTGTTGGACTTGGACCTCTCTCAATCTCAAGCGAAGGACTAAAAACCTCAAACGACCCTAAAGGACGTGATCTGAAAGCAGCCCCTTTTAAAAATAGAGGCTTGCTAGTATATTTATGAGCTAATTCAGCTTTACATAAAATTAAAGCAACCGCCCCTTCAGCAGGTGAACAAAACATATATTTTGTAAGAGGGTCAGAAACCATCATAGCATTTAAAATTGTATCTTTTGATACTGGATCTCTTCTCCACGCATTTGGATTTAAGGAAGCATTATTAAATGCTTTTTCAGCAACCAAAGCTAGTGAGTCTGAAGTAATACCATAATCATTCATATAACGTTGAATTTTCATTCCAAAAAACTGAGTTGTTAACATTAAACCAGTTTCACCATACCACCTTGGTAAACCAGATGCTTCGGGGTCAGCATTAAATGCTCCCCTAGGATGTTTGTCAAAACCAACAGCCATACCAATATCAAATTGACCAGACTTAATAGTTGTATATGCAGAAAGAAGTGAAGATCCTCCTGTGGCGCAACCATTAGACACATTCATAAAAGGGATCCCTGTAAGGCCTAAATCATTAACCATTGCATCCGCGCTACCTGCAGCAGCTGATCCACCAAATGCAAATTGAATATCACTCCATTCCATTTCTGCATCAGACAATGCTTCCCTAGCTGCATGAATACCTTGTTGCAAACCTGTCATACCTTCTGTTCTTCCAAAGGGATGAATTCCAATACCAATTATCGCTACATCTGACATAAATAATACTCCTAATTAATTTTTACATGGTCTAAATGAAAACATCATTAATTCTTCACCATCTTCGTTTTTTACAAATGGGTCAATGGATAATTCCATTTCCATACCAATTTCCAAATCTTCAGGGTTAACCCCCTCTAATCTAGACTCTACCATAATTTCTCCAGGTAACTCAATATATCCTACAGCATATGGTTTAAAATCCTCCGGATTATCTGCTCCTATATAAGGTGTTTTTGGCATAAATCTCTGAACAGTCCATGTCCATAACTTTCCTTTTGTTGAAAGCTCAACCAGTTCATGCGTATTAGATTTTTTTGCTGGAAAAAAATATCTTCCGGTTTCAGTATCTTTACTACCCAACAATTTTGGCTGATCAGAAGGCCAGGTAAATAGATTATCTGCTATTGGTTTTTGATTACTCATAAATAAACTCCAAACTTAATTAATTTGTCTTTCTTTTCCTTCCCAATAAGGTGCTCTTAATTCTTTTTTTAGTATTTTTCCTGATGGATTTCTAGGCAATTCAGAAATAAAGTCTACTGATTTTGGAGATTTAAAACCGGCTATTCTTTCTCTCGTAAAATCAATTATTTCTTTTTCGCTAGCTGTTTTTCCATCTTTAAGAACAACAATAGCTTTAACAGCTTCTCCCCATTTTTCGTCAGGAATACCAATTACTGCTACATCACTTATACTCTCATGTCCAAAAATAGCACTTTCCACTTCAGCAGGATAAACATTTTCTCCACCCGATACAATCATATCCTTAACTCTATCATGAACATATACATACCCATCAGCATCCATGTAGCCAGCATCACCAGTTCTTAACCACCCATCTTTAAGTGTTTTTTTAGTTTCATCAGGAAGGTTCCAATAACCTAGCATATTTGATGTCGACCTCACTGCAATTTCACCAACACTTCCTGTTGGTAGCTCGTTACTAGTCTCATCTAAAATTGCTATCTCACAATGAGGATAAGCCTTACCAGCTGATTTCATTCTTTCATTACCTTCAATTGAATGATCTTCAGGTGGAAGATAGGTAACTGAACCGCACGTCTCTGTCATACCATATAATTGAACAAATCCACATTCAAAAACCTCAATAGCTTCTTTGAGAAGGTCAAGAGGAATTGGAGATGCGCCATAAAGAATATATTTGATATTTGAATAATCGGTTTCTCTTGATTTTGGATGATCTAAAACCATTTTCATGGCAGCAGGAACCATAAATATTTTTGAAATTTTATGTTTTCCGATTGCATCTAAAACATCTTCGGGAAGAAACTCTTTCAATACTACATTTTTTGCGCACGCATACAGCCCTTGTAAACCCCAGCCTGCACCACCAATATGAAAACTTGGCATTGCTACTAAACTGGCATCATCTTCAGACCATTCGCCAAATTCCATTCCTTCCTTAGGTTCTTGATTACGAGATGAATGAAAATTCCCATGTGTTAATTGAACCCCTTTTGGATGACCAGTAGTTCCTGAAGTATACATCTGAATAGCAACATCTTCTAAAGAGGATTTTCTTGAGCATTGCTCACTTGATTGAGATTCTTTCCATTCCTCAAATGATAACCAGCCATCTCTTGAACCAGTGATACATATTACTTGCTCTATATTTGTAGATAATTCAAGGATCTTATCCGCTAGATCAAAAAATTCTTCTCCAACAAATAGAACTTTTGCACCACTGTCATTTAATATATATGCAACTTCAGGTGGAGCTAAGCGCCAGTTGATTCCAACAACAACAGCATTTGCTTTTGAACAACCAAGAACTACTTCATAAAAAATGTCTGAATTCTTATCCATAAAAGCAACACGATCTTGATCTTGAACACCTAAATCAACAAGACCATTTGCAACTTTCTCAGTTTTTAAATCGAATTGTTTATAAGTCGTTTGCTTGTCTTCATAAACAAAAGCAATTTCATTTGGATTATGCATAGCGTGATATCTTGGAATATCGCATAAATGAACTATGTCTTCATAATAAGGCATTATGATTCCCCTCAAAAAAAAACAAGATTTATTATTAATTACTATTTTTAAACTAATCAAGTATGTTTATACTATGCTAAAAGGTATTTTTTAGTTATTAAGTAAATTTAATAAGAAAATAGATTGGAGTAAAAAATGGATTTAAGTTTTAAACCTGAATATGAAGAATTCAGAAAAGAAGTTATAGACTTTTTAGATAAAGAGCTAACTACTGAATTAAGGGAAGCGGGAAAACTTACAGCTAGTGTTTTTAGTGAGGTTGAATACTCATCAAAATGGCATAAAATTTTACATAAAAAAGGATGGATAGGCTCCAAATGGCCTAAAGAGTATGGCGGAACTGGATGGGATGACATGCAAAGATATATTTTTGCAAGTGAATGCTCTAAGGCTGGTGCACCATCACCTACAGCAATGGGATTAGCAATGGTTGGTCCAGTTCTTATGAAATATGGGACTCAAGAACAAAAAGATTTTTATTTACCTAGAATTTTATCTGGTGAAGATTTTTGGTGTCAGGGTTATTCAGAGCCTGGGTCAGGTTCGGACCTAGCATCTTTGCAATGCAAAGCTGTTAGAGAAGGAGACCACTATATTATAAATGGTACAAAAATTTGGACTACTCATGCTCAGCATGCAAATAGAATATTTTGTTTAGTTAGAACTGATAATTCTGGAAAACCTCAACAAGGCATTACTTTTATTTTAATTGATATGGATACTCCTGGAATTGAAATTAAACCTATAATTACAATGGCTGGGGATCATGAAGTTAATCAAACATTTTTTGATAATGTAAAAGTTCCTGTAGAAAATGTTGTTGGCGAAGAAAATGATGGATGGACTGTA
>Ga0102960_1000225_pt1 | contig 20596 bp, 38 predicted proteins | sample SalPon2_B_H2O_MG_2_FD_84521 | JGI IMG/M metagenome (GOLD analysis project Ga0102960, IMG submission 84521) | Salt pond water microbial communities from South San Francisco under conditions of wetland restoration - Salt Pond MetaG SF2_B_H2O_MG | ecosystem: Environmental > Aquatic > Non-marine...
GTTGTTGTCTGCTCCTCCGATGTCGCTACGGCTCTCGCAGCTTCCGGTATGCTCGACTACACGCCCGCTATGTCCACCAACCTTCAGGTTGACGACACAGGCAACACCTTCGCTGGTACGCTCAACGGTCGTATGCGTGTCTACATTGATCCCTATGCATCCACCGATTATGTTACGGTTGGCTACAAGGGCTCGAACGCCTATGACGCTGGTCTCTTCTACTGCCCCTATGTCCCTCTTCAGATGGTCAAGGCAGTCGGCGAAGATACCTTCCAGCCGAAAATTGGCTTCAAGACTCGCTACGGCATGGCTTCCAACCCCTTCGTTGGTGCTACTCCCGCAAACGGTCTTGCTGCAGCCAAGAGCAACCAGTACTACAGAATCTTCCGGGTCGACAACATCCTCGCCTAATGATTCTAAAAAGAGTAGGGTCACACCTACCGCACTTCAAGGGGGTCTTCGGACCCCCTTTCTTTTGCATATAAATAATGTTATAATACTACGGAGCTAGTCATGGCTACACTTTCAACTAACAAGAACTATCTTCAGCCCACAGGCTTTAGAGTAGTTATCAGCAGAGAGAACTATCCGAACATTGAGTATTTTGCTCAGTCGGTTACCCATCCGGGTGTGTCTATTCCACCTGTTGAGCTTGCTACTTTCAATATCAGGACTGTACCTCTTGCAGGTGATAAGCTTGCCTATGATGAGTTGCTTCTTACATTGATTCTAGACGAAGACATGGAATCGTATAAAGAGATGTACACTTGGTTGGAAAGAATGTCTCTAGAAGGACAGGTGAATAACACTGGTACTGGTGTTCCTACCTTTGCCGACATCACGCTAAGTGTTCTTACTTCGCATAACAATCAAGGCACTCAGTTTCGGTACAAAGATTGTCTCCCGACAAATGTAAGTTCTATTCAGTTTAATGCGGCAGCGGGAGATGTTTCATATATAACCTTTGACGCAGGATTTAGATTTACTAAATTTGAAATTATTTAATATGGAGTTTTGATATGATTGATCTTGAATCCATTCTCAAAGAATGGGAAGAAGATTGTGAAATACCTCGTGATCAGTATGAGAAAGTTTCTCAACTCACACCCAAGCTACACGCCAAGTATCTTCAATATCTCTCTTTGACTAAGTTACAGTTGAAGCGAGCAGAGCATTCTCAGAAGATTCTGCTGAAAGATAAGTGGCTTTACTACAACGGCAAGATGAGTCAAGAAGAGCTGGTCAGTAAAGGCTGGGAGCCTGACCCTTTCAATGGCTTGAAAGTTCTGAAAGGGGACATGGAGCACTACTATGACTCTGACCCTGAGATTCAGCGCAGCGAAGAAAAAATCATGTATCTTAAGACCATCATAGATACTGTATCAGAAATTCTTGATAATCTGAAATGGCGCCATCAGACTATCAAGAACATCATTGAATGGCGCAAGTTTGAGGCAGGAGCATAGCATGGCAACTTTCTATATTAATGGCAGATTTTATGCAACTCAAGAATATAATTATATTGATGAAGTCGAAGCAGACTCTCTAGAGGAAGCAGTTGAACTCCATAGGGCACAGTGCGAAGGTCTTAGATGGCCGAATGTTGACGCAGACACTTGCGACAAACCTTTTAACATTGAGGGTCGATTTGATGTCTTTGAAACTGAAGAAGGTAGAGAAGATTGGGATCATGAAGATATGCTCGTTGAAGCAGAAGAATGGACAGGGAGTAGATAATGGCAAAACTTAAGATGGGAGAAAACAAAAAAGTTATTCTCCATAATAACAGTACTGGCAAGAGAACTTCTATCGGCATGTCTCATAACTCCAGACCTGCCAACAAGCATAAGCGGCGTAACTGGAAGCGTTACAGAGGGCAAGGTCGGTAGTGGAGAACACTATCCGAGTACAGATGCGGGATCACTCTATGCTTGTCGTAGAGTGTAACCCTGCGCAGCAGCAAGAGTTGCGTGAGTACTTCTCATTCTTTGTACCCGGATATCGCTACATGCCTGCATTCAAGAGAAAAGTCTGGGATGGTAAGGTAAGACTGTTCAACCAAATCTCTAAAGAACTAAATGTAGGTCTATGGCTTCACCTTAAGAAGTTTTGTGCTGATAGATTCTACCCTCTACAGATTATTGATAACGAGCGTTACGGGCATCCAGAACTCAAGAACACTGTCAGGCACCAAGAGCTTGTCAAGTATCTTGAGTCTCTTGGTGCTCCCTTTGATGTGCGTGATTATCAGTACGATGCTATCTCACATGGCATCAAGAACAAGCGCTGTATTCTTCTCTCTCCTACAGGTTCTGGTAAATCTTTTATCATCTACAACCTCATGCGGTGGTACTTGGACAATCACGAGCAGAAAGTCCTTGTGATCGTGCCTACAACATCTTTGGTTGAGCAGATGTATAAAGACTTCGCAGACTATGGCTTTGATGTAGAAGATGCTTGCCATAGAGTCTATTCGGGCAAAGACAAGAACACAGACAAGCGTATTATCATCTCTACATGGCAGTCTATATACAAACTGAGTGGGGACTGGTTTCATCAGTTTGGTGCAATCTTCGGGGATGAGGTTCACGGGTTCAAGGCTAAGTCTTTGTCTGGAATCATGAACAAAGCTAAGAATGCAGAGTATAGATTCGGTACAACAGGAACTCTAGACGGCACTGAGACTAATAAGCTGGTGCTTGAAGGACTGTTTGGGTCTGTCTACAAAGTCACCACCACTGTAGAACTACAGAAGAAGAACACACTGGCAGGACTAGACATCAAGGTGATGCTTCTAAACTATCACAATGATATCTGCCATTGGATGCAAAATAAAACGTACCAGGAAGAAATTGACTATATAGTTACAAACGAGAAGAGGAACAAGTTTATTACCAACTTAGCATTATCTCTAGAAGGTAATACACTTGTTCTTTTCCAATATGTAGAAAAGCACGGCAAAGTGCTGTACGACATGATGACGGAAAAGGCAGAGGATGGGCGTAGAATTTTCTATGTCTCGGGTGAGGTAGACACTGCGGACAGAGAACAAATCCGTGGTATCGTGGAGAAACAGAAAGATGCAATTATCGTCGCTTCTCTTGGAACTTTTTCTACTGGTATTAATATACGGAATCTCAGCAACATTTGTTTTGCTTCGCCATCGAAGTCTCAAATCAAAGTCCTCCAGAGTATCGGCAGAGGACTGAGAAAGTCTGACGATGGTAGAGACACAACGCTCTACGACATTGCTGACGATTTTCATGTAAAGAGTCATAAGAACTTTACTCTTCGCCACAGTGCAGAAAGAATAAAAATATATACTAAAGAAGGCTTTCAATATAAGATATACCCCATCAATTTAAAACAGGAAACATTATGAACATCAAGCAAATTAAACTTGTCACGGGTGAAGAAGTAGTTTGCGAAGTTGTGTCTGAAGATGAGTGGGAGATTGTTATTCGGAATGCAGTGACTATCGTTTCTAGGGCTGCTCCTCAGGGCTATAGATTCTATACTTTCCGTGTGTTTATGGTTTACCAAGAGTCCAATGATAACCTTATCGTTCTGAGACAAGACAAGCTTGTCTCGTATGCTCACCCCACAGAGGATCTTCTTCGTGAGTATGCAAAAGCAATTATTGAGTTGAATGATATTGATGAAAAATTGAGCCTCTCTAACAAAGAGGCCGATGATATGTTTTATGGTGGTAATGTAGATTCTGCATCTAATGTGATCCCATTTAAGATTCATTAATATTCAACCTCCCCCTAAGAGACTTAGAGATTATATCACATTTATTATGTCCTGTCAAATGTGTTGACAAGAACTATAAAATAGTTTATAATAGTTGGCATATATTAACTGAGAGTGTGAAATGAAACCAAAAGACAGACCACATTATGTAAACAACAAAGAGTTTTCTCTAGCTGTTGTTAAGCACTGCGAGAAGGTTCAAGCTGCAAAGAAAAACAATAGAGAGATTCCTATTGTTCCCAACTATATCGCAGAGTGCTTTCTCAAGATCGCTGAGGGTCTCTCCCATAAGTCCAACTTCGTTCGCTACACTTATCGTGAAGAGATGGTGATGGACGCTGTAGAGAACTGCCTCAAAGCCATTGAGAATTATAACATAGAAGCAGCGACTCGTACAGGGACTCCTAATGCGTTTGCTTACTTCACTCAAATTTCTTGGTATGCTTTTCTTCGTCGCATCAACCGTGAGAAGAAGCAGCAAGACATTCGTTTGAAGTATATTGCAGAAGCTGGCATTGAACAGCACATTGAGACTGGTGATGAAGATGCTGACTGGAGCAATGTGGTTCCTTTGGTTGAAGTTCTCAAGTATCGTATTGATGTGGTGAAAGAAGCTGACGAACACTTCAAAGAATATGCGAAAGAAGAACGAAAGCGCCGCCGGCGTACTGTCAAGGCTGATTCTGATCTCTCTGATTTCTTGGTAGACTAATATGAAAATTGCTATTATCTCTGATACTCATGCGGGTATCCGTAACTCTTCTGATATCTTTATGGAGTACCAAAAGCGCTTCTATGAAGAAGTGTTTTTTCCGTATCTCTTAGAGAATAACATCACCAACATCTTGCATCTTGGTGACTACTACGATAACCGCAAGACGATTAATTTCAAAGCACTCAACCTAAATCGTAAAGTCTTTCTAGACAAACTGCGAGAGTATGGCATTCACATGGACATTATCATCGGTAACCATGATATGTTCTACAAGAACACTACTGAACTGAATGCATTGAAAGAGCTTCAAGGTCACTACATGAACGAAGTTAATCTCGTTCTAGAGCCTCGTGTGATGAACTACGATGGTCTCAAGGTTGGTCTGGTCCCGTGGATCTGCGCTGAGAATGAACAGAAGTGCATGAACTTCATCAAGTCTTGTGATGCTGACATCATCGGTGCACACCTAGAACTAGCTGGGTTTGATATGCATCTTGGCATGCCTTGTATTGATGGGATGAATCCTGAGCTTTTCAATCGCTTTGAGATGGTTCTGTCTGGTCACTTCCATACCAAGTCGTCAAAGGGCAATATTCACTATCTTGGCTCGCAGATGGAATTCTTCTGGAATGATTGTAATGATAAAAAGTATTTTCATGTTCTAGACACTGAGACTCGGGAACTGACCGCTGTTCACAATCCCTTGACAATCTATGAGAAGATTTACTACGACCACGAGAAGATGGGCAACTTCAAGTTCAAAGACATGCGCTATCTTGACAATAAGTTTGTTAAGCTGGTTGTGGTCAACAAGGGTGACCATTATGACTTTGAGCGATTCATTGATCGTATTCAAGCCCAGAAGATTCATGAACTGAAGATTGCCGAGGACTTCAAAGAGTTTCTTGGTGATAATGTTGACACTGAAGAGATTTCTGTTGAAGATACCGATCAGTTGATGTATAATTACATTGATGCTGTACAGACAGAACTGGACAAGAATCGTATCAAAAAAGAGATTGCTGACCTCATGATCGAGGCTCAGACACTGGAGATTGCATGAACGGTAAAAAAGCAAAGATGCTTCGCCGTAGTGGCAAGCTTGACAAGAAAACTAAAAAGATGTATAATAGTCTCAAACCTGACGACAAGCATATGCTGTCTCAGATATACGAAGAGATTTGAAAAGATGGGAAGTAACTGGCATGGCGGAAAAGGAAGCAAACCCCGACCAATCAAAGACCAAAAGCAGTTCGACGATAACTGGGACAGAATCTTCGGTAGGAAGAAACCTCCTGTCGGTGATGAACTACGGGAAGACAGTGCAATACGTCTATAGTGATGGGTCAGTACATACAGTGAGAGTTGGATAATGCGTAATCGACATGGTGTAGAATATAGTTTTGTGAAAGTTGGCGATAACCTGTATCGCTTTGATATGTCCGAAGAAGGCATGGAGTATATGCGTCTCGGCGGTAAAGACGGTCAAGAGGGCATTGACTATCGTGATCTGGGCATGTTTGATCCGAGTGGCGGTCCTTATGTCGCAGTTGGAGAGCGAATCTACTGGGACGAGATTCAGGGCGCAACCGAACATCAACCGTTGACGGTGAAGCGGATCTATAAAGAGGAAAGTTTCTTTGTGGAGGTAGAGCAATGACTCTGACACTGGTGTAATATCAGTAGACTCAAATGAGTTAGCTCGCAGTAAAGCTGGTCGAAAACAAATTGAGGCGTTAGGTCGCCTTTCTGAGGAAAAGGGAAAAGGATGAACCGTTTAGAAATCTTCGAAGAAGTTTATTGTAAGGATTATGTGTTTACCGAAACCGAACTAAGCCGTTTACAACAAGTCGCCGAGTTGATTGTTAGGGAATGTGCCGAGGTTGTTCAAGAAGGTAGATGGATGGTTCCGCCAACTCAAGAGCAATTGGCTAGAAGCATTAAACGACATTTCGGAGTTGAAGGGTGAAAGAATTGATCGAAGGCTTAGACGAACTGCGTGAAGCACAACAGAAAGCACATGCTGAGTACGAAGCTAAGAACGATGCATGGTGGAACGGCCTCACCGAAGAAGAACGAGAAGATGCTTTCTATGCTGTTATCAAACGTATGTACAAAGCAGAAGCTGTGGACAAAGGCACTTATCGTTACGCACTGTATGATGTATTTGGCTTTGATCCGGGCATGTATGGTCGTGGTATGGATTGTGGTTATTTTAACTTGCACAACATGCTTTTCGATGCGTTTGAGCTTGAGGCAATGAAAGGTGTAAATCGTTTTGAAGTAATTGACGACACAGGACGAGCATACACTAAGTATCTCAAAGATGATGAGCGTGTCAAGTTTGGTCTACAAGATGATGACCGTACACTGAAAGTGTTTATTGATAATCATATGTGGAAGGAAGAGTGAGTGATGTTCGATAAACTGCGACGACAATTAGACGATGCATACCGTGACTCTGGCATGACGGTAGGGTTGCCCACAGTTAAAGTAGATGCCAGCCAACTCAAGCATCTACTTGATCATTATGATGCACTGAACAGCAAAGTTTCTATTACAGATGAAGAGCATAAACTCTTTGAAAAACTCAAAAAGATATGGTTTCATGCTAAGGCAGAGGAGACGGGTACGTTTTTTATCTGTGGCGAATTAGGGAAGAAAGATGCTATGGGACTACCCCAGCATATTCTAGTCTGTCCTGCTTATGGATTAGATGGCATGGCAATCTATACAATGAGTAGACCTTATTCAGCACCGGAGTGGTGAATGGTAAATTATAGTACAAACTGGATGGGTCCAATTAACCAACAATGGATCGAAGAACACGGTGATTGTTGGAGTGCTGGACGCATCGACATTTACGGCGTGCCTGGTGAGGATTATCCTATAGAGTATGGACTTCCTATTATGCACACTGAAGATTGGAACGCTTTGAGTGATTTTCTTTGGGATTTAACAACACCAGAGAAATTATCGTACGATGAACTTGTTTATATGTTTGAATACGAGTATGGCAAAAAGATTAGGTGGTGGAAAAATGACAATGCCGATTGAAAGAACGCAAGCAGTGTTGCGAGTCGAACGCTTTCTGCTTGACTTGCGAAACCCTAAGAAGTATCCTCGTGTACCTAAGGCAGTTCGAGAAGAGGCAAGTCGTTTGCTTAAGCACTATCCTTCGCAGTTTGAAATGATGTATATTGATGAGAGTTTTGAACCTCTAGAGAAAATAGATTATGAGCGACTACTACCCCGATAGTTGGGTTGTTCTCAAAATAGAATACCAAGGCAACACCATCTACAAACTGCTCGCCGGATTGAGCGGGGGATATACGCAGGGCGATAGTTGGCGCATGAATAGCGGTATTACCAAAGTAACGGAAAACGGTAATTTCTTAGAGTTCTGGGGGTATAGCGGCAGTTGTTATGTTTGCCCCAAAGATGCCTATCGCTTGACAATGGCTAGTGCTTCAGTGTATAATAAACTGAATGAAAACTTTGGTGTTGAAATGATGCCAGAAGATACTGATTGGATGAATATGGAGTGGTTTGATTATGATAGAAGGTAAAATTGATTTTGATGCTAGCATTTCTATTGAATCAAATGGAAAGGTTAATCTGCATCTCTATATGGGAGAACGTTCTTGCGAACCAGTTGTTGAAGGGGGTGTGCATCTAAACGTTTTGATTGATGATATTCTCGATTCATTTATTAGTCCGCAAACGAAAAAGATTGCAGACTATCATATGGAAGAAGCACAACAGCTTGTCGCAGAACTTAAGTCTGCGGTAAAATACGCCAAACGGCGAATCAAGGAATTGTCATAGAGTATGATTAAATTTCAGAAACTCCGGTGGAAGAATTTTCTGTCCACCGGTAACAACTTTACTGAGATTGATTTTCAAGAATCTCCCACTACCCTTATCGTAGGGCACAATGGCTCTGGCAAGTCTACCTTGCTGGACGCTTTGTCGTTTGCTCTGTTCGGTAAGTCTCATCGCAAGATTTCTAAGCCTCAGCTAGTAAACTCTATCAATAACAAGGGTCTGCTGGTCGAGGTAGAATTCTCTATTGGTAGCAGCAAGTACAAGATTGTTCGTGGCATGAAGCCCAATAAATTTGAGATTTGGGTCAATGGTAACATGCTCAATCAAGACTCGCATAACAAAGAGTACCAGTCTGTTCTTGAGAAGAACATCATCAAACTGAACCATAAATCTTTTCATCAAATTGTAGTCTTGGGTTCGTCTTCTTTTGTGCCCTTTATGCAGTTGCCTGCTCAAGCACGGCGTGAGGTGATTGAAGACCTACTTGACATCAATATGTTTTCTAAGATGAATCAGATTCTCAAAGAGAAGATTGCGGTACTCAAGGAGGATATTCGACAAAATGCTCATTCCACCGAAATCGTTAAGACGAAGATTAATGCTCAGAAAAAGTATCTTCGTGACCTTACCGCAATTAACTCGGCATATCGTAAAGAGAAAGAGGATTCTATCTCCGCAGCACAAGAAGAGATTAATACGATCCAATCGCAGAACTTCAATTTATCTTTACAGATTAGCGATATCCTACCGTCCACGGAAACTAGTCTTACAAAAACAAGAACCCAACTTTCGCAGCTGGTTGATTTTGATACCTCGTTCAAGACAAAAGCAAAAACCATTGCAAAAGAAATTAAGTTCTTCTCGGAGAATGATGATTGTCCCACCTGCGGACAGGAAATTGATGCGGAGACAAGAGATAAAAGGACAACTGAGGGTAAGGTAAAGGCAAAGGAACTTGCTGAAGCAATGTCTAAGGCACGAGAGCAGTTGGAAAAGCTTGGTAATGATGAGTCTGCTCTCAACAGTCAGATGGATAGGATTCGTGAATGGCAAAACACTATCAATAGTAATAACCATACCATTTCTCGTTTGCAGAAAAACATTGCTCAGATACAAGAAGAGATCAATGATCTTATCACAAATAATGATAGTCTAGAAGAGGCGAATAAGCAGCTAGAAGAACTGAACCAGCAGATTCATGAACTGCAAGATGTGAAGTACAAACTGCACGAGGACTTCTCATATCAGCAGGTGTGTTCTGAACTACTGAAAGACACTGGTATCAAGACGAAGATCATTAAGCAGTATCTGCCTGTGATCAACAATCTGACTAACCAGTATCTGCAGATTCTAGATTTCTTTGTTCACTTTGACCTAGACGAGTCTTTCACAGAAACGATTCGCTCTCGACATCGTGACAGTTTCTCCTACGACTCTTTCTCTGAAGGAGAGAAGCAGCGTATTGACCTCGCTCTACTCTTCACTTGGCGTCAAGTGGCTAAGATGAAGAACAGTGTAGCAACCAACCTACTGATTCTAGATGAGACCTTTGACTCTTCTCTAGATGATGACGGTGTTGATAACCTGATGAAGATTCTTCACTCTCTTGGTGAAGACTCCAATATCTTTGTCATCTCTCACAAATCTGAATTGGAAGATGCTGCGTTTCAGAAGAAGATTCAGTTTGTGAAAGAAAAGAACTTTTCTAAGATGAAAGCCGCTTGACATTCTGTTTTGACTGTAGTATAATTCGTGTATCAATTAAGTGAGGATTCGTCATGGAATTATCTGATCGTACTATGCAAGTTCTCAAGAACTATGCAGCAATCAACCCTAACATTGTGATCTCTCAGGGTAAAGAACTGAAGACAGTCTCTGTGGCTCGGACTGTTTTTTCTAAGACGACTCTTGATGAAGAGTTTCCGTCTGGGTTTGGTATCTATGATCTTAATGAGTTTCTCAATGTACTCAATCTGGTTGATCGTCCCAATCTGAAGTTTGATAAGGATTATGTTGTCGTGGGTGATGCAACGGGTCGTTCTAAGGTCAAGTATTTCTTCTCTGACCCTGAAATGCTGACCTCCCCTAGCAAAGACATCGTAATGCCTGAGTGCGAAGTTAACTTCGTGCTAGATACTCGTACACTGAGTTCGCTGAAGAGTGCTGCTGCTGCCCTAGGGCACAGTGAGATTTCTATCACTCCAGCAAATGGTGCTGTCTGCCTCTCTGTGCTTGATAGCAAAGATGCAACCTCTAATGTGTTCTCGGTGGATGTAGATGGTTCATATGAGGAAGGTGTTAATTTCAACTTCGTTCTGAATGTGAACAATCTCAAGATTGTGAATGAAGACTTTGATGTAGGTATTTCATCTCGTTTGATTTCTCAATTCAAGAGCAAGCAGTCTGATATTGAATACTTCATTGCACTAGAAAAAACGTCAACTTACGGAGAGTAATAAAATGGCAGATGCAGCAAAGCAAGAAGATCACAGCAAGATGTACGAGATGGGCAACCGTGTTGCTCGTTCTACGATTGCCGTGATTGATACGGTCGTCCAGCGTGGCGGTTTCAAAGGTGAAGAACTTTCCACCATCGGTCAACTTCGTGACCAAGCAGTTCAAGTTGTTCAGATGGCAGAAGAGTTTCAGTCCCAGGGGGAGTAATCTCCCCCGCCCCATGCGCCCATAGCTCAATTGGATAGAGCAACAGCCTTCTAAGCTGTAGGTTCCAGGTTCGAGTCCTGGTGGGTGCGCCAATTGGAGGTACTATGTACTTGAAGCGTGACAATCGTGGTGCAGAGATTCGTAGAACAAACACAGAGTCTTGCGAGATGTATGTGGTTGATCTTTATGAAAATGGTGCTATTGTAGAAGTACGAGAGCTTCCCGGCAAAAGCATCTACTATGCCCAAGATACTGCAGAAAACTGGCTCAATGGCATTTTAGAAACTAAGCAGTTTTTAGCAGAGTAATGCAACTAAACATTTGCACAGGATTGCCTCGATCTGGCAGCACCGTACTGATGAATATCCTACAGCAGAATCCTAGGATCTTCACTTCAGGGACTTGTGTGCTTCCTCGTTTGCTCAAAGACTTGCTAACCCGAGTCCGAGTGAAAGAGGAATTCCTGGCAATGAGTCAGAAGTCTTCCGACAAAGCACTCTATGGTTTTATTCGAGGATCTGCTCTTGGGTGGTACTCTGGACTTACTGACAAACCTGTTGTGTTCTCTAAGAGTCGCTACTGGTCTGAGTTTCTGCATCTGTTTCCTGATGCTAAGATTCTTGTGACTGTTCGTGACCTACGAGACATCATTGAGAGCTTTGAGAAACTAGAAGGAAAGACTCTAGCAACGCACACATATACTGATGACAATACTGTTGTGGCATCTATGACCATGCAGGAGAAGTTTCAGTATTATGTGAATCGAATGAATCCCATGAATGCAACTCTGAGGACTGAGATTCCTCGTTGCATGGATTTATTTGAAAGTGGTCGTGTTATGTTTTTGCGATATGAAGACTTTACCAAAGAACCAGAGCATATGTTGAAGAAGATATATCGTTTTCTTGGTGAAGAATATTACGAGCACGATTTAAGTAATATTGAATTAAATGATAATTACGAGCATGATAATGTATATTATGCCGAGAAGATTAGTCATGTAACTGATCGTGAGTTTCAATATTATAAAGAACCAAATAGACAATTACCTGATTGGTTTCATGAAGGGGTTGTAAGAGAGAATGAATGGTTCTACAATGCGTTTTATCCGCCGCTATAGCTCAGCAGGTAGAGCATCTGATTTGTAATCAGAGGGTCCCGGGTTCGATTCCTGGTGGCGGCACCATCATCCGACGAACGGGCATTGACTCGTTCTAGCTAGTCTGATATAGTGTTCATGACACTTAGGAGAAGACTATGCAAATTCTGCAAGAAGTGACTGACTGGAAAGATGTTCATTATAATCAACCAAATCACATTTATTTTGTCTCCCGCACGAAGCTAATAGGCTACATAAAAGAAGGCACTTTAGATATTATTCAACTAAAGACTCCTATGCCTTTCACTAAATCTCATCGTAAGTTCAATAAACTTTCAGAGGCTCAACTTAAGAAGTTATTAAAATGCTCCCTGATGTAACTTCCACTGTCCCTGTGACATATACAACACAAAGAACCTTGATCAATGTTTCTCCCGGAGAAGAAGTCGGAGAGAATAAGTACACTGAAGTCACTTTTGATACTATCGTTTATGATAAGAACGGACAAGTTGATCCTGTTGTTAGAGTAAACAAGGTAGACTACTATGCTTAGAATTTGGCTTTCTGCATTCGGTTTCATTCTTTTTCTTCTTTTTCTTCTTTTCATTACGACACAAGACGATGTTCCAGTGAAAGGTCCTATGGGACCAATGCCTACGGGTGCTAACATTGTCATAGAAGAACCTGAACTGGAGCCAGTAGAAGAATCTGAGCATCAGAAGAGAGGGGTTGACACACCTAAAAATCGTCAATGTCTTGCAATCAACACATACTATGAAGCAAGAAATCAAAGCAAAGCTGGTCGCCTTGCCACGATGCAGGTTGTTATCAACAGAGTCTACAGCCATAAATTTCCTGACACTATCTGTGATGTCGTCACTCAGGGTCCGACATACACTAACTGGTTAGGCAATGAATGGCCTGTGAGAGATCAGTGTCAGTTCTCTTGGTACTGTGACGGCTTGTCTGACATACCAGTTGATGCTGAGACATTCTTTGAACTAGAAGAACTTATAGAAGTCTTTCTTTCTACTGATATGATTGATATTACTGATGGTGCGCTATATTATCACGCAGATTATGTGCTTCCGGTGTGGAGTCAAGACTATATAGTTACTGCAGTAATTGATAATCATCTTTTTTATCGTCCGTGAAAACTTGGAGGTTGATATGGATTTTGGACTTATTCTTGGTATTCTGGTAGTTGTTACAATTGGTGTGTACATTTGGCTAGCCCGTGAGAACGATAAGTTGGATGGTCTTGATGAGACTTTTCCTTCTGACTGCAGCGTTGATACGAAGCCCGAAGTAACGCCCGTTAATCCTGTGAAAGCTGAGGTTGTGTTTTCTAATGCAGTTATTGCTCCTGCTGTTACTCGGGAAGAACTTGAGTCTATTGAAGCAGCAGAAAACCCTGCTGTTGAAGAAGTTCTGACTCCGCCTCAAAAACCCAAGGCAAAGGCAAAGGCAAAAGCAGCTGCTGTTACTCGGGAAGAACTTGAGTCTATGACCAAGAAGCAGATTGACGAACTTGCAGTAAAGCACGGTGTTGAGCTTGACCGCCGTAAGACCAAGGCTGTTATGATTGACACTTTTTTGGAATCACTCTAAGGTAAAAGAAAATGCAAGCCGCTGCCCCTACGAGGAAAACTCGTAATTGGTATTCAGACTACCTACGGCATCCTACTGCTCAATATAAGATGACATTTATTGAGTATAAAAGGTTGCGTTCTGAGGGTAAAATCTGATATAATGAAGCTTATGGAAAAAATTTGGACAGTGTGGAAGTACGCAATCGGCAGTTACAGCGATGAGAAGACTGCCGATTATGATGATGTTGTCGCTGTGATTCGTTCTGTGTTCGTGACTGTGAATTTTGTGACATGCTTCTTTATCATGTCAAACATCATTCACAATTGGTGACTACTATGTTATGGAGTAATTTATGTCTAAAGAATTTCTATGGGTTGAGAAGTACCGTCCTCGTACTGTTGCAGAGACGGTGCTTCCGCCTGCCCTGAAGAAAACCTTTGAGAATATTGTTGCTGGCGGCGAACTGCCTAATATGCTCTTCAGTGGTACTGCTGGTCTAGGCAAGACTACAGTTGCTCGTGCTATCTGTGACCAGTTAGGACTAGACTACATTGTTATCAATGGCTCTGAAGAGGGTAACATTGACACCCTGCGAGGCAAGATTAAGCAGTTTGCCTCTTCGGTGTCTCTGTCAGGTGGCTACAAGGTTGTGATTCTAGATGAGGCTGACTATCTGAATCCTCAGTCTACACAGCCTGCTCTGCGTGGATTCATTGAAGAATTCTCTAAGAACTGTCGGTTCATTCTAACCTGTAATTTCAAGAACAAGATTATTGAGCCCCTACACTCTCGGTGCGGTGTCTATGAATTCAACTGCACCAAGAAAGAACTTGCGAAGCTGTCCTCTGACTTCTTTGTTCGCATGATTCATATTCTAGAGGACGAAGGTGTTGAGTTTAACAAGGACACTGCTGCTCAGCTTATCATGAAGCATGCCCCAGACTGGCGGCGAGTGCTGAATGAAGCGCAGCGTGGTTCTCTCTCAGGTACGCTAAGCACAGAGGTTCTGATTGGTGGCAATGCCAGCTATTCTGACCTCTTCAAGGCTCTCAAGGACAAAGACTTCAAGAAGATGCGTTCTTGGGTTGTGAACAATATGGACACTGAGCCTGCTGCTGTCTTTCGTGGTATCTATGACGCCATGAGCGAAGCTGTTGCTCCTCAGTCTATTCCCCAGCTAGTTCTCATTCTGGCTGATTATCAATACAAGAATGCATTTGTCGCTGACCATGAACTGAATCTGGTGGCATGCATGACGGAGATTATGGCAAATGTCGAATTCACCTAAGTATGCTGTAATGATTCCTCTTGAAGAAGCATGGCTGTATGTGACCGAAGGAGACAGCAAGTTTCAACTTCGGACTAAACTCTTTGACTCTTTTGAGGAAGCAAAGAAGCTCGGTGAATTGTATGGCGTTTACAAGATTGTGGAGTATAACGAATGACTAGGGTTGCTTACGATTATCAAAATGATGTTGAAGAATTTATGAAGGCATGTGGGCAAGATGTCGTCTATGCTTCTGAGCGTGGAGTAGAGAACTTCACTGAGCAAGCTGAACTGTACAAGAACCTTATTGTTGAAGAGTTTCATGAGACGATTGCCGCTTTTGCTGACAAGGACATCGTAGAGGTTGCTGATGGTCTGGCTGATATGGTCTGGGTAATCATGGGTCTTGCTTCTACTCTGGACATTCCTTTTCATAAAGTCTGGGACGAAGTCAAAGCCTCTAACATGAGCAAGACAGTCAAAGGCAAAGTCAAGCGGCGTGAGGATGGCAAGATTCTAAAACCTGATACATACTTTAGACCAGACATTCGTAAGGCAATGGATTTACATGAAACTAACTAAATGGAATAAAGCCCATATGGAGGCTGCTGAGATTTACGCTCAGCTATCTTCTGCAAAGAGACTTCAAGTGGGCTGTGTGATTGCAAAAGACAATCGCATCATCAGCATCGGTTACAACGGCATGCCTTCTGGTTGGGATAACTGCTGTGAGCATCTAGACTACTTAGACGGCAAGTTGACTACTAAGCGAGAAGTTCTGCATGCTGAGACAAATGCAATTGCTAAGCTGGCGCAAAGCACTGAGAGTGGCAAAGATGCAGAACTCTATGTGACTGTCTCTCCATGTATTGAGTGTGCTAAGCTTATTCATCAGGTAGGTATTTCTAAAGTCTTTTACAAGTATGAGTATCGCAACTGCAGCGGACTTGATTTTTTATCGCAGTGTGATATAATTGTAAGGCAGATTTCTGATGAAAGTTAGGGTCAATGACTATCCCTGGAAGCATTGGATAGTTGATGATTTTTTAGATGAGAATACTTTTCAACTGATTAAAGACAGTATTGTCTCTTTTCCAAAAGCAGAAGAAAACTCTAGAGTAAACTTCTTCTTTCGTGATCGTGGCTATCACACTATTCATAATATTCTGAGAGAGAATTTTTTAGAGTTTACAAAGACTCTGGGTGAAGACTTCACTAACACCACTGTGGGTGTTGAGTACATGAATGTAGGTAAGGGATTTAATTATGAAACACATTGCGATTCAAGTTGTAAGATATTCACGATTGTTCTTTATATTTCTGATCGTGGTAATGGTACAAAATTATATTCAAGCAAAGAAGTTTTTGAAAATGAAGTTGAGTGGAAACCAAACAGAGCAGTAGGCTTCTATAGGTCAGACAACTCCTGGCACTCTTACTATTCTGATATAAATGATAGAACTACAGTGAATATATTTGCGGATAAATTATGAGCCCATTTGACTTTCTGAATGCAATTAATGACACTAAAAAAGATTTGATGCAAGACCCTGATAACGAAAAGAAGTATGTGCCCTTTGTGGTCAATCGCAGTCTTTCATATTTTTCTGATACGATTCATGTCGCAAATGCTATGAATCAGTATCATCACCTTGACAATAAGTTACAATTCCAATTTCTTATAAATATCGTTAGGAAGCGTAAACGCTTCTCTAAGTGGATGAAGCCCACTGAGATAGATGATATGGAAGCAGTGAAAGAGTATTATGGGTATAGTAATGAAAAAGCCCGCCAAGTAATCCCTCTTCTCTCTTCTGACCAACTAACAATTATAAGAAATAAGGTGAGCAAAGGTGGAAGAAAATAACATCGTCGAATGGTCCCCAGCTAAGATGCTGGAAGTTACTCTGGCAGAACCAGATGACTTTTTGAAAGTAAGAGAAACTCTGACTCGCATTGGAGTTGCTTCTCGTAAAGAAAAGAAGTTGTTTCAGTCTTGCCATATTCTGCACAAGCAGGGTCGATACTTTATCGTGCATTTCAAAGAGTTATTTCTGTTAGACGGTAAAAAGTCTAATCTGGAATTGTCTGATATTCAACGTAGAAATACAATTGCAACACTGTTAAGTGATTGGGGTCTAGTTGAAATTCAGAACAAAGAAGTTTCTCAAGATCAGGCGCCGATGCGTCAAGTCAAGATTATTGGCTATAAAGAAAAGGATGAATGGGAACTCTGCCCCAAATACAATATTGGAAATAAGTGATGCTGAATATTTTTAAAGGAAAAGACGATTACATTGCTGATCGTCGACCTTTTTTTGGTAAACTACCTTTTCCTATTAGCGATCAATATAATTGGGATAGCCATATTTATTTAATGGATTCTCATCCAGAAGACGCTACTAGAGAAAAGAACGATAAGATGAAAGTCGAGCTTAATTCTTTTCATAGCAGACCGTCTGCACCTCAGTTTGCCAAAGATATTGAGCAAGAGATGCAAGACACTTTTTCTTTGCACGGAAATAAAATCACGAACATTGCTTTTGCTGGGTTTGGTAGAGAGAGCGGAAGTTACCCATGGCATAAAGACAGCATGGATGTTTTTCTTGTCCAGGTTCTGGGTCAGATTCGTTTTAGGCTAGAGGGCTTCAATAACGATGAGCCTATCTGGTTCAACCCCGGTGACTATGTGTGGATTCCTAGACAGACGCATCATCAGATTCTTCCTCACCATTCAAGAGTTACATTCTCATTTGGTGTCGAAGGCGATCCTGACCCGTCTATCTACTTCTAAGCAGGTCTTGAAACGATAACAATATCACCTTCAACCCCGGTGATTGTAAGAGACGTTCCATCTAGAGGACCAAAAACTTTACCTGAAGTTAAAGATTGACCAGAGAATCCTCCTCCAGAAACAGAGCCTCCGGAGCCTGAAATATAACTGCCGACAGCCGCAGAATCATAAGTGTATTCGCCACCAGCGTCACCAAATTCAGAGAAAAGAACTGAGATAAAACCTGTAGATGCCCATTTCATTTTATCTGATGCTGAATCGTATATCAGTGCGTCGCCATCAGAAGGTGTGCTAGTTGTATCATATGTAATTGTAGCCATTGACAAAAGATCCTAAAAAGTGTATAATACCCTCGTTTATTTAGCTAAATAAACATGGACGCAGCCTAGCTGGTCCACTTTTAATCTTGCTTAACTTAAGGAGATACAATCATGACTAACCATGATCTTTTGCCCTTTGCTGGGGCACTTCCCCGCCTCGTTGGTTTTGAGAACCTGCTTCGTGATATGGAACTACTTAGCAAACCCTCTAACCAACAAAACTACCCTCCGCACAATCTAGTCAAGTACGACGAGTACACCTATCAACTAGAGTTTGCACTGGCGGGTTTTGAGAAAGACGAGTTGAAGGTTGAGCATCACGGCACTGACCTCCACATTTCTGGTGAGCAGTCCCCTCGTGATGACGAACCCTGTGAGTTTCTTCACAAGGGCATTTCTACTAAGAAGTTCCGTAAGTCCTTCAAAGTCAATGAGCATGTGACTGTCGTTAGTTCGTCCTATACGAACGGCATCCTATATGTACTACTGAAGGTTGAACTTCCTGAAGAGAAGAAACCTAAGATCGTCCCGATTCAGTAATGGATCATGGTGCCCCTCCGGGGGCACCTATTGACTTTTCGTGATGAGCCATGTATAATGTATGTCATATTGAAATGGAGCATGCATGAATCAAATGAACTTCTATACCTCTGTCGCCCGTCAAGGTAATAATATCTTGATGCGTGGCTACCGGGCTGACGGCAAGCGCCTGCAGTCCAAGATTCCCTTCAAGCCCACGATGTATGTCCAGTCGAATACGAATCAAACCACCTGGAAAGGTCTAGACGGTACTCCTGTAGAGCCTGTGAAGTTTGACTCTATGTCGGAGACACAAGACTTCATTGCCCGATACGAAGGTGTTCAGAACTTCAAAGTCTTTGGCATGAACAACTATGTCTATCAGTATATTACTGAGATGATGCCAGACAAAATTTCTTTTAATCGTGAGTGGATTGATGTCTGCACGATTGATATTGAGGTCGCATCAGACGAAGGCTTTCCAGAGCCTAATGTAGCTGATCATCCTGTTATTGCTATCACTATGAAAACGCCGACAGGTCCCTATCGTGTTTGGGGTCTGTATGAATATGATGTCAAGAATTCTGATGTGATCTACGAGCGATGCACCACTGAGACTGAACTGCTGATGAAGTTTACTCAAGCCTGGGCGCATCGTCATCCCGACATCGTGACGGGCTGGAACACCAAACTATTTGATATTCCCTATCTGGTCAATCGTATCACCAAGGTGATTGGTAACGATACTGCCAAGAAGCTGTCGCCCTGGGGTATTCTGCGTGAGCGGAAAGCCTCTGGTATGAATGGCCGTGAGGAGAAATACTATGATGTTGTCGGCATTGAGCAGTTAGACTATCTGGATATCTTTCGTAAGTTTACTCTGAACACGTTAGGGCAGCAAGAGTCCTATCGCCTTGATCATATTGCAAATGTTGTTCTAGGAGAAAGAAAGCTATCGTATGATGAGCATGGCTCTCTTCACGCTCTGTACAAGCATGACTTTCAAAAATTCATTGATTATAATATCAAAGATGTTGAGCTTGTCGAGCGGCTTGACGAGAAGCTTGATCTTATCTCTCTTGTATTGACTATGGCGTATCGTGGTGGTGTCAACTATACAGATACTTTGGGCACCACAAACATCTGGGACTCTATCATCTATCGGGTTCTGAATCAGCGAAAGATTGCTTGTCCTCAGAAAGTAGAGAAAGCCAAGACTCAGTATCCTGGGGGATATGTAAAGGAGCCCCAAGTTGGCTCGCATGATTGGGTTGTGTCTTTTGACCTCAACTCTCTCTATCCAAACATTATCGTGCAATACAACATGTCTCCTGAGACTGTCATTGACGGAATCTACGAAAATGTATCAGTCCAATCATATCTGAAAGGAGAAGTTAAACCTGGGGGACTCGGATTACCTTTCTCTATTGCTCCTACGGGAGTTAGGTTCTCGCATGAAAAGGAAGGAGTAATTCCTAGTGTCATCAAGCAGTACTATGATGAGCGTCGAGTCATTAAGAAAGAGATGCTTACGGCTAAGCAAATCTTTGAGAAAGAGAAGACAAAGGAACTTGAGAATAAGATTGCTTCCCTAGATAACCAACAGATGGCAATCAAGATTCTGATGAACTCGCTTTATGGTGCGCTGGGCAATCGATGGTTTCGTTACTTTGACCAGAGAGTTGCTGAGTCCATCACGCTTGCGGGTCAGTTGTCAATCAAGTGGGCGCAACGTGCCGTTAACGAGGAGATGAATAAACTCCTTAAGACAGACGATGACTACGTTGTTGCGATTGACACTGACTCCTTATACATTCGGATGAACGATCTCGTCAAGAAGTTTAATCCGAAGGACCCCGTGAAATTTCTGGACAAGATATGTTCAGAACATTTTGAGAAAGTCTTAGAGAAGTCTTATGCAGAGCTTGCACGAGTTACTTCATCCTATGACAATCGTATGGAAATGGGGCGGGAGGTTATCGCAGACCGGGGTATCTGGGTTGCCAAGAAGCGATACATTCTGAATGTTCATAACAACGAA
>Ga0102960_1000232_pt1 | contig 20218 bp, 9 predicted proteins | sample SalPon2_B_H2O_MG_2_FD_84521 | JGI IMG/M metagenome (GOLD analysis project Ga0102960, IMG submission 84521) | Salt pond water microbial communities from South San Francisco under conditions of wetland restoration - Salt Pond MetaG SF2_B_H2O_MG | ecosystem: Environmental > Aquatic > Non-marine...
TCTGATACTTCACCAAACCTCCCCTCTTTTACTAATATTCGTGCAACTTCTTCTAAACACATGTCTTCATAAAAATCTATGTAGCCTAGATCACACATAATAATTTCATCAATATCATTACTATAATTTTCTACTAAATATTTTAATCTTAATCGGTCAATTCTATCTAAACTATCATAGTGTTGAGCCAATCTGTTTAAATCTTCAACATCTGCATATTTGCCAACCGAATAATACTCGCATTCATAATCAGAAATAAAATATAATTTCGGTTTCCCAATTCTTTTTAAAATCGCTTTTAAATCTTTATTAAAGTTATCAAGTGGTAAGGTTACCCACTCGCCTTGTAGTTTGCCATTTTTGCATGGCTCCATGTTTCTTATATAAATTCTCATGTTTGTATGGTTATAAATATACACTTACTTAGTGTAGTATTATGGTACCAATATAATAGTATACAACCAAGTCTTTTTAGTTGTCAGACTTTTAGAACTGTTGTATTGTATAAATACTTGATTTAACTAAAAACATGCAAAAAAAGGCTGTATTAAAAGAACTAGCTATCCGAGAACTGGAAGATCGTCACAAAGAACAACGTGAATCTTTAGTTAGTTTCATTGAATTCTTTTTTAAAAATGAACTGAACAAAGAGTTTCAAGCCAATTGGCATTACAAAGTTATAGAAGAGAAGCTCAAAGAAGTACTAGAGGGTAAGTGTAACAGACTTATTATCAACATTCCTCCAGGCTCTGGGAAGACTGAGCTTATTACTAAGTGTTTTCCTGTTTGGGCTTTAGGGCATAAGCCTGATATGCGTTTTATTGTTACTGGTTACTCCTCTACATTAACTCAAGACTTTGGTTCACAAGCTCGTGACTATTATAGAAGTGAAACATTTAGATCAGTGTTCCCGAGACGTGCAAACATAAGAGAAGACCAAGACACAAAAGCGGAATGGACTAACGACAAAGGAGGCGTATATTTTGCCACTGGTGCGGGTGGTGCTATTACTGGTCGTCGTGCAAATGTATTTATTATTGATGATCCTATCAAACCAGATGAAGCCTTATCAGATGTAAAACGTACGGCGATAAATCGTTGGTATGAGAACACCGTTGTTTCTCGTTTGTTCAATCCATTGCAAGACGCTGTAATTATTATTATGCAAAGAACCCACGAGGATGATCTATGTGGTATGTTAATGGAAAAAATGAAAGATGGAACGGGAGAACATTGGGACACTATCGTACTACCCGCTATCGCTACCGAAAGGGATGATTATAGAGATTATGGCGAAGCGTTACAAAAAGAAAGATACCCAATTGAAGCATTAGAGCTAATCAAAAAGTCATACGGTGAAGCTAACTTCTCAACACAGTATCAACAAGAGCCAGTTAACAAAGAGGCACAAGAGTTCCACGAGGAATTCTTTCAGTATTATGATCAGCCGCCAGTTGGTTGCCATGAAATTTTTACAGTAGTAGACCCAGCGTTCTCACAAAAGCAGGATGCTGACTATTCTTGTATTATTACGGGTGTCTTTGATAAAGATAAGCTTTACGTATTGGAGATTTCAAACATTAAAGTTGATGCTTATAAACTCATTGAGAAGATTGTCTACCACTGTCGAAAGTGGGGAACTCAAAAGATCGGTATTGAAGCAATACAAGCCCAAACAGTACTAGCACAAATGTTAAAGAAAACATTAGTTGAAAATCGTTTATATATATCCATTCACGAGATAAAGCAGAGAGGTGAGAAAGAAATGAAGATTAGAAAGCTTGTGCCTCTCATTCGTAACGGTTTGATATTCTGGAAAAAGGAAATGACAGAGTTAGAACTCCAGCTGATTAAATTTCCAAGGGGTAAGCATGATGATATAATTGACGCGTTGCAAATGTTTTACGAGTTGAAAGTCATTCAGCCAGTAGGGCAATCTATGCAATATAAGCCAGCAACACGCTTTAACGCTGATGGCTTGCCAATATATAATTAGATCAAAAATGAACTATAAAAATTTTTTAGAAGATCAATTTGCCTTTCGAGAATTAGACGAGGAAGGATATTTACAGTTTTCTAGGGTAGATAACGATTTTTTTTACAGCAAAGAAATAAATGGCATGTGTGCAGTTGTGGCGAGTTGTGTTAACGATGTGATTAAAATTGAAAATATTCCATTACTTGAAAAGTATTTACCAGGTGTGTTGGATGAAATGATTGGGGAGATAGTGCAAGAAGTGTTTGAAGCACAACACAAAACAGAAGAGGAATTTATAAAACAAACGATTGAACACACAAACAAACTACACACAATCGCTATTGCCCGCACAATGAAAAAGAAAAATGAATTTGATTGATAAGTTTTATTGTTGTAAAATATGTTTAGCAATAAGCTCCGCCCATGCAATTAAAAGACACACACAAAAAGCGTGCAGTTACTCACGTTAAAAAAACTAAAGCAAAATACAAAACTGGTTGCGAAAAGCAACACGGTAGACTATCAGCTATTAGAGAAGAGATTATGCGAAATAAATTGATATATGACGAGAGTCATTTATATCAAGGCATGAGTACAACGAAAGTTAACTTTAGTAAGAACATTGAGGACAATATTGTAGCCAGATTGATGGCTAAACCAATGAAGTTTTTGGCTTCGTACAAACATCCATTCGCACAAATTGAAAGAAGTTACAAAAAAATTGATAAGGAAGATTTAAGAGAGTGGCCGATTAGAATTGCTACTTATCTAAATGCTGTTTTTGCTACTCACGAATTGAGAAAGTTACAAGAGTTAGTTTTGCGAAATCTTATTAGATACGGTAACGCTTATGTCATACCTACTTTCAAAGTTGATTTTTATTCAACTATGAAAAACGGAAAAATACAAAAGAAAATTAAAGGCGAACGACCAGAGTTTGAAGTCGTGCCAGTTACTAACATGTTTTTAGATAACAGGTTTAAGGACGTACAAAAAAGCCCAGCAGTTATCAGAGTTCACGATAAGGTTACACTTTCAGAGCTTTACAGTGTGTCCGATCAATTAGAAAAAGGAGTTTTAGAAAATATAGAGGTACACAAGGACGGTGGCTACAAAATACATCAGCCAAAATCACACCAAAACGATTATAAAATTGTAAAAGAGTTTAGCATTGATAAGTTTTACGGGTATTTTAACCCGACAATTGGTAGCCAAAAAGTAGACCATAAAGCCGAAGCGTTGTATGAGATTTGGACGTTGAACGATGCTTTGTGTTTAAAAATTCAACCAATCCCGCAAATACCTATTAAATCTGTAGGTTTGTTTAATGATACTGAAGATCACTACTCTGTCGGTCTAATTGAGCCAATCATGGGACTTGAAAGGCTTTACAACCTAAGATCAAACCAAGCTCAAAAATTGGTTAATATGGGACTAAACAGAAATTTTATTGTTGGTAACACTGGTTCGTTTACAATCGCAGACGTTAATGCTTTGAATCAACCTGGCGGAATCTTGGTTGCTCAAGGTTCTGCAATAGATGCACAGCAAAACATTGTTGAAATGCCAGTACCACAAATCAACCCTGACTATTTTGCGACACAGAACGAAATTGTAAGAAATATTCAAAAGCTAACTTACACAATTGACACTACGGCAACATCTTCACAACAAGGGTTCACAAACACAGCCACAGCAGTGAGGGCAAGATTCTACGAGTCGAACACAATGTACGCTTACATTCTACGCAAATTTGAAAACTTCTTTGCTGAGTTAGCTTATGAACTCTTAGAGCAAGTATATCAACATTCTAGTGTAGACATCTTTTTAAATTCAGGCGATCAACTACAAAAAGACCGCCGTGTATTTATGAAGGACGCGTTTGGTCAAGCACCTCTTAAATATGTTATTGAGGTAGAAATGAACAGCTCTAGTTTTGAAGATATAGAATCTAAACGAGAAGACGCCCTAGCTATGCTTCAAGTGTTAACACAAGCGAAACAAATGGAAGTGCCAGTTAAGCTAAATGAAGGAGTCAAAAAGGTATTAGAATCGTTTGAACGTGTAAACCCAGAAAAGCTAATTGAAGATCAAATGGTTACAGATCTTGAGGGTCTTATGGGACAGATGCAACAGCAAGCAGGAGGACAAGCAGCACCGCGCATTAACCCAGAAAAACAAACACCACGGGCAACGGGTTTAGATAACCCAGAGCAACTCACACAAGACGTGGCTTTAGGAAACATTTAACCCTTCCCCTATGGATTTTCTAGAATTTATAAGAAATCAACAACTAGCTAGGCAAGCTAAATCAGAATCAATACAAGCAGATAAAGTTTTTAAAGAAAATGTCAAAAACTTGAAAAAGATCCAAGATGAAAAGGGTTTTATTGTAATGATGAACTATTGGCAATCAAAGATCCAAAGTTGTGAAAGTATGCTTAGAAATCAAAATCTAGACCGTGAAAGTGTTTACAAAATTAATATGGAAAAGAATCTGATGAGACAGCACTTAGAATTTATTGCTAATTTGTTAGAAAGCGATAGCGAGTAGTCTATCGAATCCAGCCTACTATCCGTGTTGGTAGGTTGGATTCGGTGTATTACCGTTTAATATCTAACTCGTTTCAAATGACAAACGAAAACCACAACTTGGAAAACCAAGTGCAGGACGTGAGCCCACAAGTGGACAACTCACAGGCACAAGCAGACCAAGCGGTCGAACAAAACAGCCCACAAGATGGACAACTGTTAGGAGGCAAATTTAAATCACAAGAAGATTTATTGAAAGCCTACAAAGAACTAGAAAAAGCCTCGTCGCAAAAAAGTGAAGAGCTTTCAAAATATAGAAAAGCTTTTGACTTAGTAAACGAGCAAGAGGATGCACAACCGACACAAGAATCAAATGATCTTGCAGCAGCGGTTGAGATGCTCGCTCAATACTTCCCGACGAAGGACGAACTAGCTCAACGTCAAAGAGTAGATAATTACTTTTCTGATGTGGCTCCAGACCTAGTTGAACATAAAGACAAGATTCAACAATGGGGTCAACTTCCAGAAAATCAAGGTAAATCCATCGAAGAGGTAGCAGATAGCTACCAAAAAACATTTTTAAAAAATCTTCCAGCGGATACCAAACCCAGTGCATTAGGTCAAAACAATGTGCCACAAAAAGAGCTTCACGAATTATCAAGAGAAGAACTCATTGAGGCTACAGGATTGTCGAGATATTTGCCTTATGGGGTAGTACAAAAAAACGTACAAGGTCGCTTGAGGAGAAAATACTAACCCATTTACAATATGGCATTTCGAGAGTTGGTAAACCCAACATTAAAAAATATGCGAGCGGAGACTTATTCTTCAATGCTCCAAGAAATTTATCAAGCAAACTCAGTCATTGAACAAGTGGCATCTACTACAGCTCAATCAGAACTGGGTACAAATCAAACATATCACAGAGCTTCAATTGATGGTTTCTTTTCTGGACTTAAAAAAATTGACGCTGGTCAAGATATTCCTAAATCTCCTTTAGGAGCTATTGACGAAACTCTGACAATTGACAGATATTTCGGTGACAGATTTGAAATCCCAGAAGTTCAATCAGAACTTGAAAGATTTAATCTTAGACAAGAGTTTGGTGCTCTTAAAATGAGAGAGCTAGCTCTTCAAATTGATGGGGATTGTTTAGGTCATATGGCTGAATCAGCTTCAATTCAACTAGATGCAGGTGATTTTGGTGGAAACGCAGGTGAACCACTACGTCTAGCAGCAGGTACAATCGAAGATATTGTCCCAGCTATTAAAGCAGAGCTTTCTTTGAACAAAGTTTCAGGTACTGACATGGTAGGTATCATCACACCAGAGTTTGTGAAAATTCTTACTTCTCAAACTCAAGGTCGTGCAACTGAATTCGGTGACGCAATTCTAAGAAATGGTTTTATGTCTGGTGAAGTTCTACGACATCAAGGTTTCACTATGTACGAATCAGTAAACGTTCCAGTTTCTCTATACCTAGATATGACAGGTAACGCGGTTGATGGGCAAACAGTTTCAATCAACGGTGCTACTGTTACTTTCAAAGATGTAGTAGCGGCTAAAGGTCAAGTAGCGATTGGTGCAGATGCAGTTGAAACAATGACTAACTTGAAAAACTTCTTTGAAAACCCAACATCTGGAGACTTCTCACACGTTGCATATAATGCAGAATCAGACCACTCTTCTTTAGTTCCTCTTGGATTTGGTTCTAAATTTGAAATCACTGTTACTGATCAAGGTGCTGGAGCAGCAGAAGTTAAATTCTTTATGCTTGGTGGCAACCTTAGAATTAAATCTACACTTGCTGAAACTTTGACTAACGGTTCTTGGAACTCTGACAAACATTCACAACATATTATCTTCACTAAACGTGGCGGTATTGAACTAGTAAGAGCTATCGCTCCTAAAACTGCTTTTGTGTCTGCTGATGCGAACATGTTCCAACAAAGTGAAATTGTTAAATTGACTGCCCTTTATGGTAGAAAAGTATTTGCTGATCAAAAGCAATCTATTCTATCTCTACGAGCAGCCCTTTAATCATTCCGACGGGGGCGTAAAGCCCCCTTTTTAATTTAACAATCAAAAAAATGGTATATGTACAAAAACAAGTCATATCATACCAAATAGATGATATAACGGCTGATCAAATTAATGCAGATCAATTCGTTGGTACTCATGTGGGTGATGTGATGTCTGTTGATGGTGTCATTTTAGTCGATGGCACAAACAAAAAAATATACGCTCCAAATGGTTTTGTCGGTGATGTTGTTGGTAATGCCACAACTGTTACTAATGGTGTTTACACTGTTGGAGATCAAACCATTGAGGGGGTAAAAACATTTCAAGATAAAGTAGTAGCTTTTAGTGGCGTTGACACTCCACACCTAAGCGACAATCTAGGGAATCAAGCTATTGTAATCAGTGAAGGTAGTGAATCAACTTCTCCAAGAGTCACTATTCTTGGTGAACTTATTATACAAGGCGAACGAACTGTAATGAATACAAGCGTTGTAGATGTTGAAGATATTAATATTACACTAGCAAAAAACAATAGCAGTTCAGCTGTTTTGGTTGGGTCTGGTCTCACTTTAAGTGGTGGAACTGGTGATGATGTAACTTTTGTTTGGTCATCAAGCAATACAATGACTTTAAACTCGCCACTAGATATTTCTAACGGTGATGTTCGAATCCAAAGCGGTGATTTAACTGTTAGCGGAGATGTAGCAGCTAGAAAAGCAGCGTTTACAGATTCGGTAGTTACTCCAGAAATTCAAGCTACAGTTGTAGCTCAGGATAATACTACACTTTTAAACAAAGACACTAAATCATTAACGGTTGATACAGTAGTTGCCCCATCTATTACTGGTGATGTGACAGGTACAGTTTCAGATATTTCAAATCATACAACAAACGAACTTGCAGAAGGTACGCAAAATCTATATTACACAGATACTAGAGTTCACGAAGCTTTGTCTGCTGGTGTTGGCGTTCATTATAACGGCTCTGGTGAGTTTTCTATTGGTCAAGAAGTAGAAACTACTAGCGATGTAACTTTTAACGCTCTAACGGCAAGTTCTGACGTTGTCGTAGGTGGTGATGTTTCTGTTTCTGGTGGTCGTGTGTATGTAAAAGGAGACCCTCAATCTGTTGGTGTTGAGCTTTACAGCGAACAAACAAACGGTGGTGCTTTAAGATTCCACACAAAAGCAGGACAAACAGCATTTATCTCAACAACAGAAGGAAACGCCCCTATTACAGTTACAACCTCTTTATTATGGGTTCGTGCTATTAATGGCGGTAGTGGTGATGCGATGGTTGATGGTGACTTAGAGGTCAAAGGCACACTATCTGGACCAACTATCACAGCACTTCAAGCCTCTGCCTCTGCTGACTTGGAACAAGAACGCCAAGAACGCATTGCAGGCGATAACTTGCTACAAACAAACATTGATAGCCTAAGTGCTGATTTAGCTACTGAAACAGCAAACAGAATTGCGGCGGACGATGCTTTTACAGCTGATTTAGCTACCGAACAAGCTTTGAGAGATGCTCAACATGCAGAAATTCAAGGAAACATCGAAGCAGAATCAAACGCAAGACAAGTTGCAGATGCTAATACTTTAACTGCAGCTAACAACTACACAGATATTGAGATTGCCAATCTTGTGGCTTCAGCTCCAACTACTTTAGATACTCTCAATGAAATTGCTCAAGCACTAGGCAACGACCCAAACTTAGCAACGACTTTGACTAATCAAATTGCAGGCGTTCAAGCTAACTTAGACGCTGAAATTGCAACTACTAACTCAGAAGTCACAGCACTTCAAGACCAAGATGTAATACTACAGAATAATATTGATACAGAAGCGGCAAACAGGGTTTCTGGAGATGCTACACTTCAAGGAAGTATCAACACAGTAGCGGCTAATTTAGCGACTGAAACTACTAATAGAGAAAGTGCAGATACAACATTGCAATCTAATATTGATACAGAAGCGGCAACTCGTGCTAGTGCAGACACTACACTTCAAAACAACATTGATACTGTAGCTTCAGATTTAGCGGCTGAAATATCAGCTACTAATGCGGATGTTTCTGGTTTATCTGCTCAAGATGCAATTTTACAATCTAATATTGATTCAGAAGAAGCAGCTAGAATTTCTGGTGACAGTACATTGCAAACAAACATAGACACAGAGGCAACAACTAGAGCGGCGGACGATGCAACTTTGCAAGCAAACATTGACGCACTTGAAACAGCGTTACAAAATGAAATTAACGCTACTAATGCAGATGTTTCGACTCTACAAGCAGCCGACATTACACTACAATCAAATATTGATACTGTAGCAGCTAATTTAGCAACTGAAATATCTACTACAAACAGCGAAGTTTCAGCACTACAAGCACAAGATCAAGTTTTACAAGCAAATATAGATGCAGAAGAGGCGGCTAGAATTTCATCAGACAACGCTTTAACATCTGCAATCAGTCTAAAATTAGCAAAAGCGGAATTTGGTACGTATCACGACACTGAAATAGCTTCAACATCAGTAGGTGAGCTTTCAGACGTTGATTTGACTGGTATTCAATCAGGACAAATTTTAAAATGGGACGGTTCTAAATTAGCCCCAGGCACTGATCAAGAAGACTTATCAAACAACAGCACAGACGACTTGTCGGAAGGTACAAGCAATCTTTACTATACTGATTCAAGAGTTGGTGCTTACCTTGCTACAACTGACCCTATTGCCATAGGTGGTAAAATTAATTTAGATAGTGGTACAGCATATATTGATTATGACACGGCGACTGGTTCTCTAGTGTTCAATTCACTGTCTACATTGTCTACAGACCCACTTGTAATCAATCAACAAGGTCAAATTGTTGCTGATTATGGTGTTGTTGGTGATTTAACTGGTGATGTTCTTGGAACTGTTTCAGATCTTTCGAATCATACGACTGATGCTTTAAATGAAGGTACTACAAATGTATATTTTACAAATTTCCGTGCAAGACAAGCTGTTTCAGCAACTGGAGATTTAAGTTACGATAGTGCTACTGGTATATTTAGTTTTACTGAAAGAACTGACAGTGAAGTAACAGCACTTGCAGACGCAGCAATTACTGCGACTTTGGCTGGTGATGTGACAATCGGTGGTGACTTAATTATTGACGAAGGTGCAGGCCCACAAATTAGACTTAGAAGCGAATCAAATGTTGCGGCTGGTATAGACTTTCAAAACGGTGGTTCTGGCTCTTACGCTTACATTGATTCAACTAACGGTTACGGTAACGACAATTTGCAAATCTGGTCAACTTTACTTTGGGCTAGAGCAATCAACGGTTCAACTGGTAAAATCAAGGCTGATGGCACTATAGAATCAACTGGTGGTTTCCTAGGTAATGTAACAGGAACGGTTTCAGATATTTCAAACCATGATACTGATGCACTATCAGAAGGAACTGCAAACCTTTACTACACTGATACAAGAGTAGGTGATTATTTAACTGCAAACGGTTATGCACTACAAACAAGCGTTGATACTGTCGCAGCTGATTTAGCTACTGAAATTTCAACTACAAACAGCGAAATTACAGCCTTACAATCACAAGACACTGTACTACAAGGTAATATAGATGCAGAGGAAACTGCAAGAATTGCAGGAGATGCAAGCACTTTAAGCTCTGCACAATCTTATACTGACAGTGCTTTAGCAAGTTTGGTTAATAGTGCTCCAACTACGCTTGACACACTAAATGAAATTGCCGCAGCGTTAGGCGATGATCCAAATTTTGCCACTACTATAACTACAAGTATTGGAACTAAATTGGCAACTGCTGATTTTGACTCTACTTTTGACACTAGACTAGCGACTAAAACAACAAGTGATCTGACAGAAGGTACAAACCTTTATTATACTGATGCTAGGGTTGCTTCTTATCTCTCAAGTGGTGCAAGCATAGATATTAATGCGGCACTTGCTACTGGCGACATCACAATAGATGCAGGTGGAGACGAAGCTAAACTTACTTTTGTACTAGAAACAAATGGAGGTGCAGATACTGGCTCAATTATCTTTACTAGAAACTCTGGCGGTGCTGATATTGGTGCTATTAAATACATCCGTTCACAAGACGCTTTAAATTTTTATACTAACGGCACTACATCTGCTGATGTCACTATTAATAGTTCGGGTACTCTTGTTGCTAATAATGGTATCACTGGTAATTTGACGGGCAATGTAACTGGTACTGTATCAGATATTTCAAACCATGATACTGGAGCTCTTGCTGAAGGAACTAACCTTTACTACACAGATGCAAGAGTAGACGCTAGAATAGCTGCTGCTTCTGTAACTGACTTATCAGATGTAGATCAAACACTTGCAACTACAAGCAATGTTTCATTCGATTCAGTTAAATTTACTAACAGCACTTCAAGCGCGACATTATCAGAAGATAACACTTACGAAACTATTGGTGTGACAATTGGAGATGGAACTAATTCACCTATAAATTTACAAGGTTTAATTTATGGTAAGGCTACACAAAATTTAAATACTGGTGATGTTTTGTATTTTGCAGGGGTTCAAGGTGATCATATATTATTTACAGTGGCTGATATGAGTAGCCCTTCATTTGACCCTACGTATGTTGTTGGTATTTGTAACAAAGCAATTAACGCAAATGACTTTGGTTATGCTGTTACAGATGGTGTTGTTGTTGTAAACACTTCAACTCTGCAAGCTGGTGATGTTTTATATTTAGATCCAAACAACGCAGGTCAACTTACAACAACTGTTCCAACTTACCCAGAACACATTATTCAAGTGGCTGTTGTAACTCGTGCAGCTAATGACGGTAAATTACAAGTAAGATTTACACACATTAATGATATAGATGAATTAGCAAATGTAAGTATTACAAATATTGCTGATGGTCAAATTCTTACTTATAACAAAAATTCTTTTGCGTGGGAAAACACTGATCTGCCTACTTACACTACAAGTGATATTTCAGAAGGTACAAATCTTTACTTTACTGATGAACGTGTAGACGATAGAGTTTCTCAATTGTTACAAGCAGGGACGAATATTACTTTGAGCTATGACGATGTAGGTAACACGCTAACTATTAATTCAAGCGGAGGCTTAAATTCAATTTCTGGAACTACAAACGAAGTTACAGTTACTGAACCTACAACTGGTAATTTTGAAATTGGGTTACCAAGTACGGTTCGTGTATCAAACGTGCTACAAGTTAATACAACTAGCACAGCTGGTGCGTTGAATGTTAATGGCAAATCTAATTTAGGAGGCGATACTACTATTACTGGTAGATTGCATACAATAGGTGAAGCTTCACAATCTTTTAATGGAAGTGATAACGGCACTTCTGCTAATCAATTGGATATTAGCAAATCCGTAGTTTATATTGATGAAGCTAGTGGAAATGCAAAAGATATTTATCTTTCTATCCCTACTGGTTCAGATGGACAAGAATTAACGATATTGATTGTTCCTGGCTATACTGGTTTATATACTATTTATATTGAAGACACAAACGGAGGAACAGTTCCTACAAATATTAATGGAACGGCTCAATTTGGGTCATATAACCGTTCAGCAAGGCTGAGATATTCAGCGAATTACGGTTTATGGTTCTTTGTTGGTGGCGATGCTTTTATGCAATATTAAGATTATGGGGCTTAACCGCCCCATGGTTTTCTATACATGTTTAATGTATGATAAGAGCATATAATCCTAGCTTATGCAAAAAAAATTTTATCAAGTAAGAACAAAAAGCCAAAAACCTGGAATGCAAAAGGTTTTTGAATTAGATCCGAAAAATGTAGATCCTTTATTTTGGATTGAGGTAGAAAAACCAAAACCAATTAAAAAAACAAAAAATGAAAATAATAAAACTGCCAAACGCAAACGCAGCAAAACTGAGAATTAATAATGAATTTAAGGGGTTATACACATTAATTAAAGAAGCCGCAGGAGATGTTAGTTTTGAGCAATTTGAAAAATTAAGGAATCAGATCGACGGTATAATACTATGGGTTGAAGGTCCAGCAGATATACAAGCTATTTTTGATGGGAATGTAGGTGATAACAATGGTATTGATATTGGTCCAAATTATACTGAAACCTTTACACACACGAATGTTTGGAACTTTAAATTCAAATCTACTGGTGATGATTCTTTTATGTATATACAATTATTAATTAGCTAAAAAAATATGCAATATTACAAACTGCCCGAATTAGCATTAAGACTAACAGTCACGAATGAAAGTGCTACTTTGCGGCAATTAATAGAAGCGGCTACTAATCAATCTATTGATTTACCAGACAGCTTGTCAGGGATTGATTTATATAATGATGGTGCTGCAACTGTCAGATTTTTTATGGATGGGAATGACCCAGAAGCCAACAATGGTATTCCGTTAGAAACTGGCAAAATTTTTAAATTTAGAAATTTAGACCCTCAAAGGTTTAAATTCATATCAGTTGGTGATAACACTGATATACAAATTCAATTAGGTTTCTCTAGTACTGGAGAAGCTGGAATGATAACAGATACAAGACCTGGAGCTGGTGAAGGCGGTGGTGTAGAAGGTGCTTTGATAGCAGCTAACAACTTAGGAGATTTAACGAATGTTGTTGTAGCACAGACTAATTTAGGACTAGGCTCTTCTGCTACTAAAGATTCAGGCTCAGAAATTGGCAATGTTCTTGAAGTTGTTGATGATGGTGCGGGTAACGCAGCTTTACCAGCAATTGACGGTTCAAATTTAACAGGTATTCAGGCGGAAGGGTCTTTATTAGCTGTTAATAACCTATCTGATGTAACCGATGCAGCTACTGCACGTACTAACATCGGAGCTGGTACTGGTGATGGTGATGTGCTAGCAGCCAATAACCTTTCTGATTTACAAAATGCAATTATTGCAAGAACTAATCTTGGTCTTGGTAGTTCTGCCACTAAAGACGCTGGTACGTTAGGAGGTCAAGTTCTTTTATTAGATGCAGACAATGATTTACCTCAAGCTATTAGAGAATCTTTATTAGAAGGCGTAATGTTAGGAGCTAACAATTTATCAGACGTAGCTGATGCAACAGTTGCTAGAACTAACCTTGGACTAGGTACTTCTGCTACTAAAGATTCAGGTGCTGGTATTGGAAATGTGGTTGAATTAATTGATGACGGTGCAGGAAATCCTACACTTCCAGTTATTGATGGGTCAAATTTAACAGGTATACAAGCCGAAGGTTCTTTATTAGCTGTTAACAACTTATCTGATGTAACTGATGCTGCGACAGCTCGTACTAACATCGGAGCTGGCACTGGTGACGGTGACATGCTAGCCGCTAATAACCTAAGCGAAGTAGACCCGATACAAGCCAGAGCAAATATCGGAGCTGGTACAGGTGATGGTGATATGTTAGGGGCAAATAATTTAGCTGATGTTGCTGATGCCGCTATAGCAAGAACAAACTTGGGAGCTGGTACAGGAGACGGAGATATGCTCGGCGCTAATAATTTAAGCGATGTAGCAGATGCAGCTACGGCAAGAACTAACATTGGAGCGGGTACCGGTGATGGTGACTTATTAGCTGTTAATAACTTGAGCGAAGTAGATCCTGTTCAAGCTAGAGCAAATCTGGGTGCTGGTACTGGTGATCTTTTAGCTGCAAATAATCTTAGTGATGTAACCGATGCAGCTACTGCACGTACTAACATCGGAGCTGGTACTGGTGATGGTGATGTGCTAGCAGCCAATAACCTTTCTGATGTTGCTGATGCAGCTATAGCTAGAACCAACCTTGGAGCTGGTACTGGTGATGGTGACATGTTAGGTGCCAATAACCTATCAGATGTAACCGACGCAGCAGCAGCTCGTACTAACATCGGAGCAGGTACAGGCGATGGTGACTTACTTGCTGCTAACAACTTGTCAGAAGTAGATCCTGTTCAAGCTAGAGCAAATTTAGGTGCTGGCACTGGTGATGGTGATATGTTAGCTGCTAATAATCTAAGTGACGTTGCGGATGCAGCAGCAGCTCGTACTAACATCGGAGCAGGTACAGGTGACGGAGACTTATTAGCTGCTAATAATTTAAGTGAAGTAGACCCGATACAAGCCAGAGCTAATATTGGAGCGGGTACTGGCGATGGAGATATGTTAGGTGCTAATAACCTTTCGGATGTCGCAGATGCTGCCACAGCTAGAACTAATATTGGCGCTGGTACTGGAGATGGTGATCTTTTAGCGGCCAATAATTTATCAGATGTAACCGACGCAGCAGCAGCCAGAACCAATATTGGAGCAGGGACTGGTGACTTACTAGCTGTTAATAATTTAAGCGAGGTAGATCCTGTTCAAGCACGTACCAATATAGGCGCAGGTACTGGAGATGGTGATATGCTTGGTGCTAATAATTTATCAGATGTAACCGACGCAGCAGCAGCCAGAACTAACATTGGAGCGGGTACCGGTGATGGTGACTTACTAGCCGCTAACAATTTATCTGATTTAACTGATGCAGCTACTGCTAGAACAAATTTAGGATTAGCAAACTTTGGTACTGGTGACATGCTAGCCGCTAACAACCTTTCAGACGTGGCTGATCCAGTTGCAGCTAGAACCAATATTGGAGCGGGTACAGGCGATGGTGACTTACTTGCTGCTAATAATCTTAGTGACGTTGCGGATGCAGCTACGGCAAGAACTAACATTGGAGCTGGTACCGGAGATGGTGATCTTTTAGCGGCCAATAATTTATCAGAGGTAGATCCAGTTCAGGCTAGAGCAAATATCGGTGCTGGTACTGGTGATGGTGACATGTTAGGTGCAAACAATTTATCTGACGTAGCTGATCCAGCTGTTGCCAGAACTAATCTTGGAGCTGGTACTGGTGATGGTGATCTTTTAGCGGCCAATAATTTATCTGACGTTGTTGACGCGGCTATTGCACGTACCAACTTAGGTGCTGGCACTGGTGATGGTGACATGCTAGCCGCTAACAACTTATCTGATGTAGTAGATCCTGTTGCAGCTAGAACTAATATCGGTGCTGGCACTGGTGATTTACTAGCAGCCAACAATCTTTCGGATGTAGCAGATGCAGCGACCGCACGTGCTAACCTTGGAGCGGGAACAGGCGATGGTGACATGCTTGGTGCTAATAATCTAAGTGATGTTGCTGATCCAGCAATTGCACGTACTAATATTGGAGCTGGTACTGGTGATCTTTTAGCGGCTAACAATCTTAGTGACGTAACTGATGCGGCTACCGCTAGAACTAACCTTGGAGCGGGAACAGGTGATGGAGATTTACTAGCAGCCAACAATCTTAGTGATGTGGCCGATACTGCCATTGCCAGAGCCAATTTAGGTGCTGGTACAGGCGATGGTGACTTGCTTGCTGCTAATAACTTGTCAGATGTAGCCGATGCAGCAATTGCACGTACCAATTTAGGTGCTGGCACTGGTGACGGTGACATGTTGGGAGCAAACAATTTATCTGACGTTGTTGACGCAGCTACTGCCAGAGCAAATATCGGTGCAGGAACAGGCGACGGTGACTTGCTAGCTGTAAATAATTTAAGTGAAGTAAATCCGGTACAGGCTAGAGCTAACATCGGAGCTGGTACAGGCGATGGTGACATGCTTGGTGCCAATAACTTATCAGACGTAGCTGATGCAGCAATTGCCAGAACTAACATCGGTGCAGGTACAGGTGACGGTGACTTACTTGCTGCTAATAACCTTATAGATGTAGCAGATGCAGCGACCGCACGTGCTAACCTTGGAGCGGGTACCGGTGATGGTGACATGTTAGGTGCTAATAACTTGTCAGATGTAACCGATGCGGCTACCGCTAGAACTAACATTGGAGCGGGTACCGGTGACGGTGATATGCTTGGTGCTAATAATTTATCTGATGTATTAGATGCGGCTACCGCTAGAACTAACATTGGTGCGGGAACCGGAGACGGTGATATGCTTGGTGCTAATAACCTTTCAGACGTAGCAGATACTGCGATTGCTAGAACTAACCTTGGCGCTGGTACTGGAGATGGTGATCTTTTAGCAGCTAACAACTTATCTGACTTAGCTGATCCAGCCATTGCAAGAACTAACATAGGAGCTGGAACTGGTGATCTTTTGTCCGCAAACAACTTATCTGATGTAGCCGATGCAGCGACTGCACGTGCTAACATTGGAGCAGGTACAGGCGATGGTGACTTATTAGCGGCTAATAACCTTTCAGACGTTGACGACACTGCTGTTGCCAGAACTAATCTTGGAGCAGGTACCGGTGACGGTGATATGTTAGGTGCTAACAATCTTAGTGACGTAACTGATGCAGCTATTGCACGTGCTAACATTGGAGCTGGCACGGGCGATTTACTAGCGGTAAATAATTTATCAGAAGTAGATCCTGTTCAAGCCAGAGCTAATCTTGGAGCAGGGACTGGTGATGGTGACATGTTAGGTGCTAATAACTTGTCAGATGTAACCGATGCGGCTACCGCTAGAACTAACATTGGAGCTGGCACAGGCGATGGTGACTTACTTGCTGCTAATAATCTTTCTGATGTAACTGACGCAGCAATTGCCAGAACTAATTTAGGTGCAGGAACAGGTGACGGTGATCTTTTAGCGGTCAATAATTTATCAGAAGTAGATCCTGTACAAGCGAGAACGAACCTTGGAGCAGGTACAGGTGATGGAGACATGCTTGGTGCTAATAATCTAAGTGATGTAGCCGATGCAGCAGCAGCTAGAACCAACATTGGAGCGGGTACTGGTGATTTACTAGCGGTAAATAATTTATCAGAAGTAGATCCTGTACAAGCAAGAACCAATCTTGGTGCAGGTACGGGAGATGGAGACTTACTAGCAGCAAACAATTTAAGCGATGTAGCCGACACTGCCATTGCAAGAACTAACCTGGGAGCGGGTACAGGCGATGGTGATATGTTAAGTGCTAACAATCTTAGTGACGTAGCTGATGCAGCTATTGCTCGTACGAACATTGGTGCAGGTACTGGTGATGGTGATATGCTCGGCGCTAATAATTTATCTGACGTTGTTGATCCGGCTGTTGCAAGAACAAACTTGGGAGCGGGTACTGGCGACGGAGACATGTTAAGTGCAAACAACCTTTCGGATGTCGCTGATACTACTGTTGCACGTACAAACCTTGGACTAGGTACTTCTGCTGTCAAAGATTCAGGAGTAGCAATAGGAAATGTTTTAGAAATTATTGACGTCGACCCAACACAAAACACAGTTGCTGGTTTGCCAGTCGTTGATGGTCGAAACATTACAAATATCAATATTCCAAATATTTATTTACAAAAAGCAAACAACTTATCTGATGTATTAGATGCGGCTACTGCTAGAACTAACATCGGTGCAGGTACCGGAGACGGCGATATGTTAAGTGCAAACAATCTTAGTGACGTTGCGGACACTGCTATAGCAAGAACAAACTTGGGTGCTGGTACTGGTGACGGCGATATGCTTGGTGCCAATAACTTATCAGACGTAGCTGATGCGGCTATCGCGAGAGCAAATATTGGAGCGGGTACTGGTAATGGTGATTTACTAGCCGCAAACAATTTAAGTGAAGTAGATCCTGTTCAAGCCAGAGCAAACTTGGGAGCTGGCACTGGTGACGGTGATCTTTTAGCAGCAAACAATCTTAGTGAAGTAGATCCTGTTCAAGCTAGAGCCAATTTAGGTGCTGGTACTGGTGACGGTGATCTTTTAGCTGCTAACAACCTTTCTGATGTTGCTGATACCGCTATAGCAAGAACAAACTTGGGAGCAGGGACTGGAGACGGTGACATGCTTGGTGCTAACAATCTTAGTGACGTAGCTGATCCAGTTGCAGCTAGAACTAACATCGGTGCAGGTACTGGTGATGGAGATATGTTAGGTGCTAATAATCTTAGTGAAGTGGTAAATCCAGCAATTGCACGTACTAACATCGGAGCAGGTACTGGAGACGGTGATATGCTTGGTGCTAATAATCTAAGTGATGTTGCCGACACTGCTATTGCAAGAGCTAATTTAGGAGCGGGCACTGGAGATGGCGACTTACTTGCCGTTAACAACCTTTCTGATGTTGCGGATGCAGCTATAGCGAGAACGAACATTGGAGCAGGTACAGGTGACGGTGATCTTTTAGCTGCTAATAACTTATCAGATGTTGCTGATGCGGCTACCGCCAGAACTAACATCGGCGCAGGAACAGGCGACGGAGATATGCTAGGAGCTAATAACCTTAGCGATGTTGCAAATCCAGCAGTTGCAAGACAAAATATTGGTGCAGGGATTGGTGATGGTGATATGTTAAGAGCCAATAACCTTTCTGATGTTGCAAATACTGTCACAGCACGTACAAACCTTGGACTAGGTACTTCTGCTACTAAAGATTCAGGCACGCAGCTTGGACAAGTGTTGTTATTAGACGCAAATAATCAACTTCCAGCCGCAATTAAAACAGACACTCGAAGCGGATTGCTTGTTAGTGCAAACAATCTTAGTGACGTTGCGGATACCGCAACCGCTAGAGCCAATTTAGGAGCTGGCACTGGTGACGGTGACTTACTTGCTGCTAACAATTTATCCGATGTTGCTGATGCGGCTACGGCAAGAACTAACCTTGGAGCAGGTACCGGTGACGGTGACATGTTAGGAGCTAATAATTTATCAGACGTAGCCGATGCAGCTATTTCTAGAACTAATTTAGGTCTTGGCAGTGCTTCCACTGTAGAAGCAGGGACACTCACAGGTGAAGTTTTATTGCTTGATGCAGACAATCAACTTCCAGCCGCAATTAAAACAGATACTAGAAGTGGTTTACTTGTTGGAGCTAATAACTTATCAGACGTAGCAGATGCAGCTACTGCTAGAACTAATATTGGAGCGGGTACAGGCAACGGGGACATGTTAGGTGCTAACAACTTATCTGATGTTGCTAATCCGGCTACTGCCAGAGCTAACATTGGAGCAGGTACCGGTGACGGTGATTTACTAGCGGTTAACAATTTATTAGACGTAGCGAATGTAGCTATAGCTAGGGCCAATCTGGGTGCTGGTACTGGTGATGGAGATATGCTAGGAGCTAATAATCTAAGTGATGTTGCGGATGCGGCTACTGCTAGAGCTAACATAGGTGCAGGCACAGGTGATGGAGATATGTTAGGTGCTAATAACCTATCTGATGTAAACGATGCAGCTACCGCAAGAACTAACATCGGTGCAGGTACTGGTGATGGTGACATGCTAGCCGCTAACAACTTATCTGATCTAACAAATGCAATTACTGCTAGAGGTAATTTAGGATTAGGCACAGCGGCTACTGTAGACGCTGGAACAAATGTTGGTGAAGTTCCGCAGGTTGTTGCCGTAATATCGCCAAATGGGATTGCAAACGGTTTACCTGTTTTAGATGGGTATAACCTTGTTAACTTAAATATTCCAAACATTTATTTAGAAAAAGCCAATAATTTATCTGATGTTGCCGATGCAGCAATTGCCAGAACTAACATCGGTGCAGGTACTGGTGATGGGGATATGCTTGGAGCTAATAATCTTTCTGATGTAACTGACGCAGCAATTGCACGTACTAACATTGGAGCTGGTACAGGTAATGGTGATTTACTAGCCGCAAA
>Ga0102960_1000239_pt1 | contig 19997 bp, 19 predicted proteins | sample SalPon2_B_H2O_MG_2_FD_84521 | JGI IMG/M metagenome (GOLD analysis project Ga0102960, IMG submission 84521) | Salt pond water microbial communities from South San Francisco under conditions of wetland restoration - Salt Pond MetaG SF2_B_H2O_MG | ecosystem: Environmental > Aquatic > Non-marine...
CTGACAGAACGCAGGTTGAAATCGTGTCCGAAGCTAACCGTGAAGCGGAAATTATCCGCGGTGAAGCGGACGCGACACGTAACGCAATCTTTGCCGAAGCCTACGGCGCTGATCCAGAATTTTTTGATTTCTATCGGTCGTTGAATGCCTATCGCACTGCCTTGCAGGGTAATAATTCAACCATGATCATGGCGCCTGATAGCGAATTCTTTAACTATCTGAAGTCGGATCAACCGAACAAATGATGACAGAATTGTTGTGGGCCCTTGGGCTTGTGATGGTGATTGAGGGGCTGGCCTATGTGCTGGCCCCTAATCTTATTTTTGAAATGCTAAAAGTGCTGTCGCAATATTCGATTCAGAATCGACGCATGGTTGGTGCGATCATTGCGTTGATTGGGGCGCTGATCCTTTGGGCAATGCGCTAATTTTCGCCTACACGTGACTTCACATTCTGCTGAACTAGTGTTTCAATATCTGGAAAGTTGCCGAGCCAAGGCACATCTTATTCCCCAGCCATCACTGGCGTAAGTATCAATTGAGGAGTTCAGAATATGCAGATTACCTCCAAGGCGATTGCGCAAACGCGCCCTGCGTTTTCACGCGCGAGCCTGTCGTTCACGTTTCTTGCCTTTGTTGCACTGCTGTGGATGCAAACCCTTGCGGCTGCCGCACGGGGTGCCCCTGCGACCTTTGCCGATCTCGTTGAACAGGTTGGTGGCGCGGTTGTGAACATTACCACAACGACGAAAATGGCAACGCCCATTGGTCCCCAAGGGATTGTGCCAGAAGGCAGCCCGTTTGAAGATTTGTTCCGTGGTCCCAATAACAGACAACGCGGACCGCGCAGCGCCTCTGCATTGGGTGCTGGTTTTGTGATCAGCGAAGATGGCTATGTCGTCACAAATAACCACGTGATTGCGGGTGCGGATGAGATCGAAGTTGAATTCATCAATGGCGATATTTTCCCAGCAAAAATTGTTGGAACAGACGCAAACATCGACATCGCGGTGTTAAAGATTGATGCGGATAATCCCTTTGATTACGTCGCATTTGGCAATAGTGACGTGGCGCGTGTTGGGGATTGGGTCATGGCCATGGGCAACCCGCTTGGTCAGGGGTTCTCTGTGTCTGCGGGGATCATTTCGGCGCGCAATCGCGAATTGTCGGGGCCCTATGATGACTATATCCAAACCGATGCTGCGATTAACCGCGGTAATTCGGGCGGCCCACTGTTCAATATGGATGGCGAAGTGATCGGTGTGAATACGGCGATTATTTCACCTTCGGGTGGCTCAATCGGTATTGGGTTTTCGATGGCCTCAAACACCGTTGATCCTGTTGTAAAGCAATTGAAAGAATACGGCGAAGTGCGCCGTGGTTGGTTGGGTGTAAACATTGGTAGTGTGAACGATGAAATGGCCAAAGCCTTGGGGTTGGATGAACCAACGGGTGCCATCATTCGTGATGTATTTGACGGTCCAGCCAAGGACGCGGGGCTAAAAACCATGGACGTCATTGTGATGTTTGATGGGAAAGAGGTCGCAGACTCTGGCGCATTGGTGCGCATTGTGGGCGGCACACCCGTGGGAGCGACCGTCAAAACGATTGTGTTGCGTGATGGCAAACGGATGAGCATTGATGTGGTCCTTGGCCAACGTCCTGAACCAAATGCATTGGCCCAAGGTGACAAACCTGCGGAACCAGAGCAGCAGGGATTGTTGGGTATGCAACTTTCTGAAATCACGCCTGACATGCGCAGCGACATGAACCTATCCGATGAGGTCACAGGTGTCCTGTTGCTGTCGGTCGAGGCAGATAGCCTTGCTGCTGCCTCGGGTTTGGCAGCAGGAGATGTGATCACCGATGCGGCGCAAAATCCAGTGGAAGAGATTGCAGATCTGGTTGAACAGGTGGAAAATGCCACGGATGCGGGACGTGAATCTCTGTTACTATTAGTGCGGCGCGATGGAGAGCCGCGCTTTGTCGTGTTGAAATTAAATTGATTTGATAGGGGGCCATATCGGCCCCCTAAATTTATCACTGATCAATTACAACCAATCCTAATTCCTGGGCAGCTGCTTTCGTATCTGTTGCGCTTGAGACCCCCCTAAAAGTTTGAAAATTCAAAATGGCGCGTCGCGTGGACATGTCCATCGATCCCGTAATTGTGGATGAAAATAATTCACATGCCTGAAATGCCCGCTGCAGGGATGTAATAAATTCGGGTGTCATGTCTTCGGGGCAAACGGTGTCGATTTTGGTAACAGAACGCGGCTTGGTAATGATCTGTGTCCGCGTGGTTTCATATTGCGCGGGCGACACCAACTGTCCTGCGGTGTTGCGTTTTTTGGGTTGGAACAAACGTGTCTCAAGCAGTGTTGAAATTTCAGCAGGTGTGATTTTTCGAAGTAGCATTGATCGCTTGATCGACGGGCAATCTCATCCACAGCGGTCGTGTTGCAGGCGGATAACCCTGTGATGCACAGCGTTCCTATGACCAAAAGTTGATTCACTCACCATGTTCCAAAATGCCAAGGCGCCTTGTTCAGAACGTTCTTTCACGTCGGGTTTCAAGGAAAAACTGATCAATCAGGTAATAAAAGGTCGCAAATCACTCTAGCATCAGGGATTTACTGGCACTAAATAGCAAGAAACTTAGGAATCGGAGAACGAGAAAATGGCAAAAATCACCTACGTCGAGCATAACGGAACCGAGCATGTTGTTGAGGTTGCCAATGGTCTAACTGTGATGGAAGGCGCACGCGACAATAACATCCCTGGTATTGATGCAGATTGTGGTGGTGCATGCGCATGTTCAACATGTCATGTGTATGTGGACGCAGATTGGGTTGCAAGAATTCCTGCCAAGCAAGACATGGAAGAAGACATGCTTGATTTCGCGTTTGAACCTGATGCACAGCGTTCACGCCTAACTTGCCAAATCCGCGTTACGGACGACCTAGACGGTCTGCGCGTCACAATGCCAGAAAAGCAAATCTAAATACTTAGATCGGGTGGGTATTAGAGGGCGCGCCAGCCAATGTCGCGCCGGTAAAATCCACCCTCCCAATCGACCTTATCCAACTCTGAATAGGCGCGTTCCTGCGCATCTTTCAAAGTGTCACCACGCGCGGTGATGCTCAGGACGCGCCCACCATTGGCCAATGTATTGCCGCCATCGGCCTTTGTGCCTGCATGGAAACATTTGTGAAAACTATCGTCCGCCAAGGTTTCTAGGCCCCCAATAACGTTGCCCTTTTCATAGGATCCCGGATAACCGTTTGCGGCCATTACGACGGTCATCGCGTGGTCATCCGCCCAGTTCACCTGGACCGCGTCCAAACGCCCTTCAGCTGTGGCCAACATCAGATCAAGCGCCTGTGCACCAAGGCGCATCATCAGCACCTGACATTCAGGGTCCCCAAAGCGGACATTGTATTCAACCAAGCGGGGTTGACCGTCTTTGATCATCAAACCTGCGTATAGCACACCTTGGTAGGGTGTTCCGCGGCGGTCCATTTCGGCAACGGTGGGACGCACGATTTCGTTTAATGCGCGTTCTGCAATTTCATCCGTCAAAACGGGCGCAGGGGAATAGGCCCCCATGCCGCCTGTGTTGGGGCCTGTGTCGCCTTCGCCTACGCGTTTGTGGTCTTGGGCTGTTCCAACGGGCAGCACGTTTTTTCCATCACATAGGATGAAATAAGACGCCTCTTCGCCTTCCATGAATTCCTCGATAACCACTTCGGCACCTGCGCCACCAAATGTGCCCGAAAACATATCATCAATCGCGCTCAGGGCTGTTTCCAAATCCATGGCCACGATCACGCCCTTGCCTGCGGCCAAACCATCGGCCTTAACCACAATGGGTGCACCCTGTTCGCGCGCATAGGCCTTGGCGCTTTCCGCGTCATGGAAATGTCCGTAGGCAGCAGTTGGTGCGTTCGCCGCATCACAGATTTCTTTGGTAAAGCTTTTTGACGCTTCTAGTCGGGCGGCCGCTTTTGATGGGCCAAATGTCAAGACGCCTGCATCGCGCAGATCATCTGCAACCCCAATGGCCAAGGGCGCCTCTGGACCAATGATCACAAATGAAATGTCGTTTTCCCGAACAAAGGACAGGACATCCGCGCTGTTCTCAGGGTTTAGCGCCACACATGTGGCATGTGCGGCAATCCCTGCATTACCAGGCACGGCATATAGGGTATCACATTTTGGGTTTTGTTTCACGGCCCAGGCCAATGCATGCTCACGTCCGCCGCTGCCCAAAATCAGGATGTTCATCGTAATACTCCACTTGGCCTTTTGTTGCGCGCGTTCTAAGCTGTGAATGAGAAAAGTACAAGCGAGGCAGAATGTCCGACCTGATCGATGATCCACGCATGGGTGCAAACGATCCTGAATTTTCGGTAACCGAAATTTCAGGCGCGATTAAGCGCGTGGTCGAAGGCGAATTTTCAAACGTTCGGATACGGGGTGAGGTTGGGCGCGTCTCCTTTCCGCGTTCGGGTCATGTTTACTTGGATCTTAAGGATGACAAATCGGTATTATCCGCGGTGATCTGGAAAGGGGTGGCAAGCCGCCTAAGCGTTCCACCAGAAGAGGGGATGGAGGTTGTTGCCTCGGGACGGATCACAACATTTGGTGGGCAGTCGAAATATCAGCTGGTGATTGATGATATAAAACCTGCGGGCGTGGGTGCCCTCATGGCGATGTTGGAAAAACGCAAAGCGGCATTGGCGGCAGAAGGTTTGTTTGATGCATCACGCAAACGTCCATTGCCTTATCTGCCAGAGGTGATCGGCGTTGTCACATCCCCCTCGGGTGCGGTTATTCGGGATATTTTGCATCGTCTGCGCGATCGTTTTCCGCGTCGTGTTTTGGTTTGGCCTGTTGCTGTGCAAGGTGACAAATGCGCCCCCGAAGTGGCCCGTGCCATCGCTGGCTTTAACGAAATGACGCCAGGTGGCACATTGACCCGTCCCGACGTGTTGATCGTCGCGCGAGGCGGTGGATCGCTTGAGGATTTATGGGGCTTTAATGAAGAGGTTGTGGCGCGTGCTGCTGCAGCTTCGGACATTCCTTTGATTTCCGCAGTGGGGCATGAAACGGATACAACCCTGATTGATTTTGTGTCTGATAAACGTGCGCCAACCCCAACGGCGGCGGCAGAATTGGCCGTCCCTGTGCGTCATGAAATATTGGCATGGGTCGATCAACAGGGTGCGCGATTAACCCATGCGCTTAGTCAATCTTTGGGCCAGCGTTCGCAACGTGTGCGCGATCTTTCCCGCGCCATGCCACGGGTTGAGGCATTGTTGGACAGCCCCCGCCAACGTTTGGATTTTTGGGGAGATCGGTTGCCCGCCGCGCTGCGCCACCTCGTGCAGCGGCGTAAAACATTTTTGGTTGAGCGTGTCGGCACATTGCGCCCATCATTTTTGCGCACCCGTATTGAGAGTGAAACACGGCGTTTAGGTTCACTCGGACCCCGTTTGGCCCCCGCCTTGTCCCGCGGCGTGGGCCAAGATCGGAACCGTTTTGAAACGCTGAACACACGTCTGCGGGTCGATGTTTTAGAACGCGACATTCAACAAAAGAAACGTGCGTTTTCAGATGTCTCGCGACGGTTTTCGCAGATTGCAACAAGTGAGGTTGCCGCGTGGCGCGAACGATTGGATGCGCTGGATCGATTGCGCGAAACCTTGGGGTATAAGGAAACGCTGCGTCGTGGATATGCGGTTGTGCGGGATGGTGATCAGGTGATCACCACCAAATCAGACGCATCAAAGGCGGCGCATTTGGAAATCGAATTCAAGGATGGGCGCATGTCGCTCACGCGCGGTGCTACCGCTGCGAAAGCCAAGAAATCGCCCTCATCTGACGATCAGGGAACCTTGTTTTAAACGCCGACTTCTGGGCCTGTGCAGGTCATCTCGCGGGTGGTGGGGCGCATGTATTGCACGCTGCCATCAAAACCCTGATCCCCATAAAATTGTGCAACAACCCCATCTGTTGTGCGCACCATGCGCCAGCATTGGGGTTTATTGTCGACTTCACCAAAATAAGAATAGGAAAAACACACTAAACCATTCCATTCAAAATATTCGCCAAACACGCATTTTTGCCCATCAAAGGCCCATTCAACCTGTCGATCTGGTAAATACCGTTCGGTTCCAACCAACCCCTGCGGACTGTAAAAATCAAACGTCCGCCCTGTTGCGTGACGTTCAAATTCATCAATGCTCATCTCGGTTTCAGAGGTTGCTGAAGTGGCGATCAAGAATGGAATTAGGGTTAGGTATTTCATACCCCAAAATTAGCAGGAATTTCACCAAGGGAAACTTTTATTCGCAAACCGAACGTTTCTGGGCAGAGGTGTGTCGTTTTTAGTCTCGCCCTATCATGGGCATGAGCAGTAAACAGAGGCAAACCACAGGGGAAGAGTCTCATGGCACTAGATGATCGCAAAGGTGTTTGGAAGTCTGGCAAAGGCAAAGGCCGTCACACACCAAAAGGGCGTCAATATGAGGATCAGGCCCTGATCGATGTTCAGGCGTTGTTGGGGGATGCCGAACGTCGCTCGGATTTGTTGATCGAGTTTTTGCATCTTATTCAGGATGAATATGGGCATCTGTCGGCTGCACATCTGCGTGCTTTGGCCGAAGAATTAAAACTGTCCCAAGCAGAAGTGTACGAAGTGGCCACATTCTATGCCCATTTTGACGTGGTGAAGGAGGATGAAACACCTCCACCTGCGCTGACCATTCGTGTGTGTGATTCATTGTCTTGTGAATTGGCAGGGGCCGAACAATTGCAAAAGGCACTTGAAGATGGCTTGGAGCCGTCGCAGGTGCGCGTTCTGCGTGCACCCTGCATGGGGCGCTGTGATACCGCACCCGTATTGGAAATTGGACATAAGCATATTGATCTTGCCACACCAGAAAAGGTGGACGCGGTTATTGCTGCTGGCGATTATCACGCGGAAATCCCCGATTACGAAACGCTGGATGCCTATGTCGCAAATGGTGGATATGAAACGCTGAAATCATTGCGGGCTGGCGGTGATTGGGAAGCGGTGCAGGACAAAGTTCTGTCTGCTGGTCTGCGTGGTTTGGGCGGCGCGGGTTTCCCATCGGGTAAAAAATGGGGTTTTGTGCGCGCCAATGCCGGCCCACGGTATCTGGCCGTGAACGGGGACGAAGGCGAGCCCGGCACCTTCAAAGACCGCTATTATCTGGAACGTACACCGCATTTGTTCCTAGAGGGTATGTTGATCGCCGCATGGGCGGTCGAGGCGGAAAAAGCATTCATTTATATGCGAGATGAATATCCTGCCGTTCTGCATATATTGCGCACTGAAATTGCGGCATTGGAACAGGCGGGTCTTGTTGCGCCGGGTTATATTGATCTGCGCCGTGGGGCTGGGGCCTATATCTGCGGTGAAGAAAGCGCGATGATCGAGTCTATCGAGGGCAAGCGCGGTCTGCCACGTCATCGTCCTCCGTTTGTTGCTCAGGTCGGCATCTTTGATCGTCCAACATTGGTGCATAATATCGAAACACTGCATTGGGTGGCGCGGATTTGTCGTGAAGGCCCCGAAATTCTGAACTCCGTTGAAAAGAATGGCCGCACAGGTTTGCGCAGCTATTCGGTGTCAGGTAGGGTGAAAAACCCAGGTGTACATCTGTTGCCAGCAGGCTCCACCATTATGGATATTATTGAGGCCGCAGGCGGCATGGCCGAGGGACATGAATTCAAGGCCTATCAACCGGGTGGGCCATCTTCTGGATTGCTCCCTGCATCTATCAACGATGTGCCATTGGATTTTGACACGCTTCAACCGCTGGGCACCTTTATCGGCTCCGCTGCCGTTGTGGTGTTGTCCCAGCATGATCGCGCACGTGACGCTGCGCTAAACATGTTGCGCTTTTTTGAGGATGAAAGCTGTGGTCAATGTACGCCGTGCCGCGTGGGCTGTGAAAAGGCCGTTAAATTGATGCAGGCTGACAGTTGGGATCAACCGTTGTTGGAAGAACTTTGTGGAGCAATGGCCGATGCCTCGATTTGTGGCCTTGGACAGGCTGCACCAAATCCGATCAAATTGGTCATGAAGCATTTTAGCGACGAAATTTAACCGTTGCACCACGCTACGACCTTGTGAGTATTGCATAAAAGCCTGTTCAGGGGCTTTAATCCTGTGTGGATTGCGATTAGGTGGGATGTAAGCTCACTTTTGGAGGTAGCATGGCGTTTTTCTCAAAGCTTAAGGAACGTTTGTTTCGCTCGTCATCCAAGCTGGATGAAGGTCTTGACGCGATTGTGGAAGATGGCGGAGAGGAAGAGGTTCTGGAAACGCCAGTCGAAGAAGTGCTTGTCCCCGATCCAGTTTTAGAAGAACCCTCTCCAGAGCGAGAGCGAGAGCGAGAGCGAGAGCCAGAGCCAGAGCCAGAGCGAGAGCCAGAGCCAGTTGTTGCTACGCAACCTGCGCCAACACCCACGCCGAAAGAGGCCACGCCGCCCAAGCAAGGTTTGATGGGGCGCTTGCTTGGCCGATCCAAGCCTACAGTCGTGCGTCGCACCTTGGATGACGATATGTTGGAACAGTTGGAAGAGTTGCTTATCCAATCAGATATGGGCGTGGATACAGCGTTACGTGTCACGGCCAACATGGCGCAAGGGCGGATTGGCACGAAACTTTCGAGTGATGAGATTAAACAGCTGCTTGCAGCTGAAATCACACGCATCATGGAACATGTGGCCAAGCCCATGCCACTTTATCCCACCAAGCCACAGGTGGTTTTGGTAGTTGGCGTGAACGGGTCAGGCAAAACCACAACCATCGGCAAGTTAGCGAGCCAGTTTAAGGCGGCAGGCAAATCCGTGGTGATTGCTGCGGGGGACACATTCCGCGCGGCTGCGGTCGAACAATTGCAGGTTTGGGGCGACCGAGCAGGGGTTCCTGTTCTGACCGCACCCGAAGGATCGGACCCCGCATCGCTGGCCTATGATGCGATGACCAAGGCCCAAGAAGAAGGTGCGGATCTGCTAATGATCGACACCGCAGGACGCCTGCAAAATCGCCAAGATTTGATGGAAGAATTAGCCAAAATCGTGCGCGTTATTCGTAAAAAAGATCCCGATGCCCCGCACAACACGCTGTTGGTGTTGGATGCAACCACTGGGCAAAATGCCCTGTCACAGGTTGATACGTTTAAAAAACTTGCCGATGTTTCGGGTTTGGTAATGACAAAACTGGACGGCACGGCAAAGGGGGGCGTTTTGGTGGCGCTGGCGGATAAATTTGGCCTGCCCATCCATGCGATTGGGGTTGGTGAACAGATTGATGATCTGGCCCCCTTTGATCCAGAAGATTTTGCAAAAGCTTTAACTGGTCTGGAATAACCATATATGGCTGAGTGGGTCTACGCGGTTGAGGGGACGGAAACAGGGCACTCAATCGCCTTGGTGCTCGCTCTATTGGCGGCGTTCCTGCATGCGGTTTTTGGGGCCTTGCAAAAGGGGCGTCATGATCCGTGGTTGTCGCGCGGTGCGATGGATTTTGGCTATGCAACCATCATGCTGCCTGTTGCTATCCTATTGGTCCCTGTACCTGAACCCGCGTTATGGCCCATTTTGTTCGGGGCTTGGGTCATCCACACGCTTTATAAGGTGTTGCAAGGATACGCCTATGTGAAAGGCGCCTACACGGTTGTGTATCCCGTTGTGCGCGGAACAGGGCCGCTCTTCACCGTCTTTGGGGCATATTTGATTTTCGGCGAAACCTTTAGCGCGATCCAGTGGATGGGTGTTGTTGTCCTGCTCTGCGGTATTTTTGGGTTGGCCGCCTATAATTTTGTATTTTTGGAATCAAATCGTGAAACATTTGGACCTGCCTTGGTGTTTGCCATCGCAACAGGTTTTTTTGTGGCACTATATACGACATATGATGCCTATGGAATTCGCGCAGCTGAGAACCCATTTACATTTCTAGTTTGGTTTTTTGTGGTGGATGGCGTGACCTTTCCCGTAGTTGCAGCAATCAGGTGGCGGGGGATGCAGGATCGTGCCTCACTTGGCCCCCTTGTTCTGCGTGGCTATATCGGTGGTTTTGTCGCAATCCTTAGTTTTGGCTCAATCATGTTGGCCACACGTCTGGACAAAGTCGGCGAAGCCGCCATATTGCGGGAAACATCCGTGGTCTTTGCGGCGCTGATTGGGTGGTTGGTCCTAAAGGAAAAGGTGGGCCCGCGCAGGATTATGTTGATGTGGTTAATTGCGCTGGGCGCAGTGATTGTGGAATTAGGTGGATAAGATGAGCGAGCAGAAGCAAAACAATCAAATGCTGAAAACGATTTTAGAAACGCTGCCCGTGGCTGTTTTCTTTTTGACTTACATCTTTTTCAAAAACGAAGTTGTTGTATTTGCGGGCCAGGAATATAAGGGCTTTGTCCTTGCCACGGCGATTTTTGTCCCCTTCCTCTGCGTCTCAACGGTGATCGGATGGCGACTGGTTGGCGAGGTGTCCAAGGTTCAATTGCTGACACCTGTTCTGGTACTGATTTTTGGTGGTTTGACGATTTTCCTGAATGACGAAAGCTTTTTCAAGATGAAACCAACCTTGGTTTATGTCTTGTTTGGGGGGGCAATTGCGGTTGGGTTGGTGCAAGGCAAATCCTATCTTCAATCCATATTGGGCAGTTCGGTTCCCATGAAGGATGAGGGGTGGATGATCATCTCGCGTCGCATCATGATCTTTTTCTTTTCATTGGCGATCTTGAATGAAATCATTTGGCGCACGCAATCATCCGAGGTTTGGGTTTATTTCAAAACCTTTGGGCTGACATTTGCGCTCTTGGTCTTCTTGGCAACACAATACAAAGTTCTGCAACAATACGGTGAATTTGACGAAGACAAGGATTAACGCATCCCATCCATTCTCAGGATGATCAGTTGCGATTGACCATCTGATTTGGTTGGGGTATTGAGTGCTCGTGGCGATTTGTTACCGGATTGCGGGCCACGTAAAATAAACCGCTAAAAGGTCAGGAAGAGAGAGCCCCCTTTCCCTTGGCCGAGTGGAAGGGGTTTTTTATTGGCGAAATGCCACAGAGAACAAGATGAGCGATACATTCAAACCACGCACAAAAATGGTCCATGGCGGAACCCGTCGGTCACAATATAACGAAGTCAGCGAAGCGATATTTCTGACGCAAGGGTTTGTTTACGAGACAGCGGACGATGCCCAAGCGCGCTTTATTCAGGCAGGTGATGATGAGTTCATCTATGCCCGTTATGGCAATCCGACTGTTGCCATGTTTGAAGATCGGATTGCGGCCCTAGAAGATGCAGAAGATGCCTTTGCCACTGCATCGGGCATGGCGGCCGTCAACGGCGCGTTAATGTCTTTGGTGTCCGCGGGGGATCACGTTGTTGCCTCTCGGGCGCTCTTTGGATCATGTCTGTACATTCTAGAAGAGATCATGCCGCGCATGGGCGTGAACGTCACGTTTGTGGATGGTAACAATATGGATGCATGGCGCACCGCCGTGACGCCCGATACAAAAATTGTGTTTTTTGAAACAATCTCAAACCCTACGCTTGAGGTTATTGACATCGCGGCAGTTTCGGAAATTGCGCATGCCAATGACGCGCTGGTGATCATTGATAACGTCTTTGCAACGCCTGTATTTTCGAACGCGATTGCGCTTGGCGCGGATTTGGTGGTGTATTCTGCGACAAAACATATCGATGGTCAGGGCCGTACCTTGGGCGGTGTCATTTTGGGGCGAAAGGATATGATCCGCGGACCAATTGAAACCTATATGAAGCACACTGGCGGTTCTATGAGTCCGTTTACAGCGTGGGTCATGCTAAAGGGCTTGGAAACCATCGAATTGCGTGTGCGTGCCCAAGCCTCAACGGCGCAGTTTCTGGCAGAAAAATTAAGTGGGCATGAAAATTTATCTCGGGTGATTTATCCAAATCACCCGTCGCATGAAAAATATGACCTAGTGCAGCAGCAAATGGGCAGCGGTGGGACCGTATTCGCAATTGAAATTAAGGGTGGGCAAGAGGCCAGCTTTACATTTCTAAATCGCCTGCAAATTGCCGTGATTTCGAATAATTTGGGGGATGCAAAATCAATTGCAACACACCCAGCGACGACAACACACCAACGCCTGCCTGATGATCAAAAGGCCGCTTTGGGGATCACGGATGGCCTAATCCGCTTCTCTGTCGGGTTAGAAGATCAAGAGGATCTGTTGGCTGATATTCTGGCGGCTTTGGGTTAATTTTAAACCTGTCGCTTTTCAGATTGAGAAAAGCGCTACTGGAAACTTTCTAATCTGCGCCCTACATTAAGATTATAAGAAAGTTTTGGAGTTCGTCATGAACATTCATAGTCGCGATGTAGATAAAGAGATCGAACGCAGTGAGGCGCAGGCCGCATTGGACGTTTTGCGCAGCTTTATCGCAGAAAAGGGTGCGGATGCATTGGATGGCCCGCATTTGACCGCGTTGCGTGGTTTACTACCCGCAGCTTACCCAGAACTTTCGCGCGAATTCCCAGATAACTTTTTGGTGGATGCTGCGTATCGCGATACCTTGCCAGATCTGCAAAATGGTCCTAGCTCGTTGATCCGTGGGGAAAACCGTGTCATTCAACACGTCGGCATTTCAAACTTCCGCCTGCCGATCAGTTTCGCGACCAAGCCGGGTGGTTCTATAATGCTTGAAACCTCAGTAACGGGCACTGTCAGCCTGGAAGCTGATAAAAAGGGCATCAACATGTCACGCATCATGCGCAGCTTTTATAAGCACGCAGACGAGCGGTTTAGTTTTGATGTCGTATCGGCCGTTTTAGACGATTATAAATCTGATTTGGAAAGCTTTGATGCGCGGATTGCGTTACGGTTTCATATCCAGTTAAGGTACATAGCCTGCGTTCGAGCCTATCTGGGTATCAGTATTACGACATCACACTGGAATTGGTGGAGCACGAAGGCGTGCGTCATAAGATGATGCATCTTGATTATGTTTATAGTTCAACGTGTCCCTGTTCACTGGAGCTGTCTGAACATGCGCGCCAATCGCGTGGGCAGTTGGCAACACCGCATTCACAGCGTTCGGTGGCGCGCATTTCTCTTAAATTTGAACAGGGCGAAAAGCTTTGGTTCGAAGATGTGATTGATATGTGCCGCCGCGCGGTCCCGACCGAGACCCAAGTTATGGTTAAGCGCGAAGATGAACAGGCATTTGCGGAATTGAACGCAGCAAATCCAATTTTTGTCGAGGATGCTGCACGCCTGTTTGCAGAACAACTGAGCGCGGATGCACGCATTTCAGATTACCGTGTCGCGGCTAGCCATCAAGAAAGCCTGCACAGCCATGATGCCGTGTCCGTCTTGACCAATGGATCCACATTTGCATCGAATTCCATTGATCCGCGCTTCTTTGAATCGTTAATCCACCGCGGATAAACACGCTTGACTTTGGTGTGATTGAACGCCAACGGTTTTGTCATGTTTGATATTCGACCCATCGGATACGTGATCGGGATCATTGTGGCGTTTCTGGGCGTGATGATGATTTTCCCAATGATCTTGGATTTTGCGGATGGAAACCCGCATTGGCGCGTATTTGCCCAGGCGGGGGCGATTACAACGCTATCGGGATTGTTTGTTTCGATGTCGTGTTCGAATGGCAAATCCCAAGGACTTGAGCTGCAAAAGACATTTCTGCTTACGACAGGCGTTTGGGTAGTATTGCCGATTTTTGCGGCCCTGCCATTTTTAATGGGGGCAACACAGTCTTCTGTTGTCGATGCGGTTTTCGAGGCGACCTCGGGCCTGACAACGACGGGATCAACCGTGATCAGTGGTTTGGATGATTTGCCGCGTGGTTTACTCTTATGGCGCGGGCTACTGAATTGGTTAGGCGGCATTGGGATCATCGTTGTTGCGATGGTTTTTTTGCCTGAGTTGCGCGTTGGTGGCATGCAGATTTTCCGCGCGGAGTCCTTTGACACAATGGGGAAGATTTTACCGCGTGCCACGCAAATTTCAGGGCAAATTTCGATCATCTATATTGGTCTGACGATCGCCTGTTTCCTAAGTTATATCATTGCCGATATGTCGGGATTTGATGCGCTTATCCACGCCCTGACGACCGTGGCAACAGGTGGGTTTTCGTCCCATGATGCATCATTCGCCGCAATGTCGGGGCCTGCGGAATATGTGGCATCACTTTATATGGTTTTAGCTGCCTTGCCATTTGTACGCTTCGTCCAGCTTTTAAATGGCAGTGCGCGGCCCATCTTTACCGATGAACAAATCCGCGGGTTTGTGGCGACATTGGCAGTGATTATCGCATTCAGCACGGTTTACCTGATCTATTCGCAGAACTTCGCCATTGAACAGGCGTTTCGTCAGGCCCTATTCAATATCATCTCGATCATGAGTGGGACGGGTTACGCATCTGCTGATTACATGTTGTGGGGCGCGCCCATGGTGGCGGTATTCTTCTTCATTGGATTGATTGGTGGTTGCGCGGGATCAACCGCGTGTTCGGTGAAAATCTTTCGCTATCAAATTATGCTTGCGGCCATGTCAACGCAACTGCGCCGCATCCAATCCCCAAACAGCGTGCATGTTCCGCATTTCCAAGATCGTCCAATTTCGCAGGACGTCATGGACTCGGTCATGGTGTTCTTTGTGATGTTTTTTATCTCACTTGGGGCATTGGCGTTTTTGTTGGGGTTGACGGGCTTGGATTTCATTACGGCGCTGTCGGGTGCGGCGACAGCGATCGGAAATATCGGCCCAGGCCTTGGGCCAGAAATTGGCCCAACAGGGAATTTTGAAAACCTAAATAGCGCGGCCAAAGGATTGCTGATCTTTGGCATGATTTTAGGCCGGCTAGAACTTATGGCCGTTTTTGTGTTGTTTACGCGCCGATTTTGGCAGGCCGCTTAATCAATCCAACATTCAATCGGTGTTAGGATGTTTTGCGCCGATGCGATCAAGGCCACGTCATCCAACCGGTTGGTTTTGCCTGTCCGGAACCGTAGTCCTGCGGATTGCATCATGCTCGCCAATGCATCAGTGGCAGCCGCAAAGTTCACATTGTTGGGCAAAATGCGGCCAGTGTCATCTCGGCTCACCAATATACCAGTTAGGTTTCCTGATTGATCCAAAACAGCCCCACCCAAATCACCAGGCTCTGCCAAAAAATCCAAACGGAATTTTTCTGCGTTCCCCGATAGATCGGTTGTTTCCATCACCGTTGCCTGGGTCACAGAGGCCAAGCCGAGGCGTCCGCCGTAGGGGTAGCTCGACAAAAAGGTTTTGTCGCCCTTACGCACTGCGTCACCCAATTTCGCATAAGAGATGGGGTTAAATTCAGATTTAGGGGACAGCAATCCCGCGCCCGTTTCAGAACGCGCGATAATCTCGGCATCATAGGTGCCGCCAATGGTCAGAGCGCTACAGTTTTCAAGGTTGCTGGTGTCGGTCATTGCGTGGCCCTGATCCGAAACGAACACCGCACTTTTGACAAAGGCTGGTTTGCGGATCGCAACGCCAAACTCCGTTTCAGAATCATTGATTGCAACGCTTAGGCTTGGGTCCAATGTGCCTGGGAATGTTTCAAAGCTTTTGCGCATGTGTGCGACAAGTCTGTCAAATTGTTCCTCGTTTTGATTGGGCCAAATCAATCCAAATCCTTTGATTTCACCACCCTTGTGTGACGCGGTGATAAATGCACGCGTTGATGTTCCTGCACCCGTGATTACGAAACGATCCTTGTTCAGCGATTTTTCGATGTTCATTGGAACGATGGAAAGGGTTGGTAAAACGCCATAGATCGCAGCCAAATCGCCGCGGTTTCCTGCAGCAGAAATCAAAAAGATTTGAGCAGGCGACGATGCATCCTGTGCTTTGAAATGGGCCAGCGGTGCTGCATAAGCGTCAAATGCGACGACCTCTTTGGGTAAATCGATGCTGATACCCGCCTCTAAGTCACGGTGTGTTTCAAGGCCCAGACCGGCAAAAATTGCAAAATACTGTGCACGCAACTTTTCCCGCTGCGCGGTGGTCAAAACACCAGTATCTTCATGCCCGTTATCGGTTTGCCATGCTGCCATTGAACGGCGTGTGCCACGACCGAAAGAGGCATCAATCGTGCTGTTATAGTATCCCGCCCATTGCAAATAACGTTGCAGGTCCATCTTTTCGTCAGGGCTGAGCAAGCCTTCGCTCTCACGCGCTTCGCTTAGGGTTTCGTCGGGTACAGTAATACTTTGTTCTGGGCTGGCTTGTTCTGGCGCGGCGCTTTCAGCAGTTTCAACCACCGACACTTGTGTCGCTTCTTCTTGGATGACCTCTGCTTCGAAAGTTTGCGCGGCTGTTACGGCCGCAGGTGCGGGGCCGATTGGGTAAATGCGTTGCCGATAATTTGCACCAGTTGCCAAAAAACTATCCCGCGGGATCGCAGCGCGCGCGCGCAGTTGCGACATGCGCAAATCCGCCTCATCCTCTGGCAGAGGGCCAAGGGTAATGGCATACCAACCTGACCCAATTGAGTGCGCCTGCGTGTCGGGAAATTCTTGGGCATAAATCCGCGCGCGTGTTTCCGCCTCAAGCAGGCTTGGCTGCGCTTCGATTTGGATCCAGCGCATGTCTTGTGCCGCGCTTGCACCTGCAACCAGTGCCATCCACATCGCAACGCATAGACCCAAACAATACTGCATCCCAACCTCTTAAATATGCTCCAATTCCACCTATTTGTCGGTCATACCAAACATTTCGCGGATTTCTAGTTTTATCTTACGAATATTTCCCCACGCCACGATGTCTCGTTTTTGTCTAAATTTTGCGGCCCTTCATTGACCGTCATGGCCGCTTTGCCTATTTAGGGGCAAATCGCGCCGCATGAATAAGGTTTCAACGCTATGACAATTGAAAAACCTAAATCTTTTCAAGAAATTATTCTAAGATTGCAAAATTACTGGGCGGCCAAGGGATGCGCCGTTTTGCAACCTTATGATATGGAAGTCGGCGCGGGTACGTTTCACCCTGCGACAACCTTGCGCGCTTTGGGCACAAAATCATGGGCGGCTGCCTATGTTCAGCCCTCTCGTCGGCCAACCGATGGGCGTTATGGGGAAAATCCGAACCGTCTGCAGCATTATTATCAATATCAAGTTTTGATCAAACCAAGCCCCCCTGATTTGCAGGATCTATATCTGGGGTCGCTTGAGGCGATTGGGATCGATATGGCGCTGCATGACATCCGTTTTGTTGAGGATGACTGGGAAAGCCCAACATTGGGTGCCTGGGGACTTGGCTGGGAAGTGTGGTGTGACGGCATGGAAGTCAGCCAATTCACCTATTTCCAACAGGTCGGTGGGCATGATTGCCACCCAGTATCTGGTGAATTGACCTATGGTTTGGAACGCTTGGCCATGTATGTTTTGGGCGTTGATCACGTTATGGATATGCCATTTAACGATCCTGACGCGCCCATCGCGCTGAAATATGGTGATGTGTTTAAACAAACAGAACAGGAATACGCGCGCTGGAATTTCGATGTAGCAAACACGGAAGTTTTGCTGCGTCATTTCGAAGAGGCGGAAGCGGAGTGTCAGGCAATTCTGGATCAGGAACACATCGATCCGAAAACATCCAAACGCATCATCATGGCGCATCCCGCATATGATCAATGCATTAAGGCAAGCCACATCTTTAACCTGTTGGATGCACGGGGTGTGATTTCAGTAACCGAACGACAGGCCTATATCGGGCGCGTACGCAGTTTGGCGAAAAAATGTGCTGATGCCTTTGTTCTGACCGAAGCTGGGGGATACACAGCATGAACGGACGTTTCATTGTTTCCGTGATTGTGATCTGTGCCGCCCTTGCAGGTGCGGCGATGTTTTATTTGCAAATCTACGGGTTTTATGACGACGTAAGCGAAACGGATAACCGCGTTGTTCTGACCTCTGTGGTCACGGGCGCGCCAGAGGAAATTCCTGTATCATCGCTCAGCGCGATTGATGCGGATAGTTCGCCTATTCGCTATCGCGCGTGTTTTCAAACCGATCAATCCATTGGAATGTTAACTGAAAGTTTTGAGCTGCATCCAAAGGCCGAACCACGGGTCGCCCCAGGTTGGTTTGAGTGCTTTGAAGCGGAACAAATTGGAAATGACCTCGCAAACGGAAATGCGGTGGCATTCTGGGGGCAACGTAATATCGAATACGGGATCGACCGAGTTGTTGCAATTTATGCTGATGGACGTGGATACGTCTGGCACGAAGTGAACGACTGTGGTGACAAATTATATGACGGATCACCCAAAGATCCAAATTGCCCTGAAAGGGACTAAGTATGCCGAACCTATTGATTGAACTTTTCTCAGAAGAAATCCCTGCGCGCATGCAACGCCGTGCCGCAGAAGATTTGAAAAAATTGATCACAAACGGGATGGTCGATGCAGGGCTGACCTATGCAGGTGCGGCCGCCTTTTCAACACCGCGCCGACTCTCACTGGCAGTTGAAGATGTGCTAAGCGAAAGCCCGACGGTGCGTGAAGAGCGTAAAGGTCCGAGTGTGGACGCCCCTGAAAAAGCGATTGAGGGATTTTTGCGCGGTGCAGGGCTAAGCAAAGATCAACTTGAGGTGCGGGACGAAAAAAAAGGACAGGTGTATTTCGCAACCATCGAAAAACCAGGCTGTCCAGCCGCCGATATCATTGCCGAAGTGTTAGAGCATGCCATTCGCAATTTCCCTTGGCCAAAGTCAATGCGCTGGGGGGCAGGGGCCCTGCGATGGGTACGTCCACTGCATTCGATCATTTGCGTGCTAAGCGATGATGTGGATGTCACAGTTGTCCCTGTGAATATTGATGGCATTGAAAGTGGCAACCAAACCATGGGCCATCGGTTCATGTCATCGGGTGCGCCGATTATTGTATCTGGATTTGACGATTATGCGGCAACTCTTAAAAAGGAATACGTTATTCTGGATCCAGAAGAGCGCGCGCAAATGATTTGGCAGGACGCCACGAACATCGCGTTTGCAAGCGGTCTAGACGTCGTCGAGGATGCAGGGTTGTTGGCCGAGGTGTCGGGATTGGTTGAATGGCCCGTAGTGTTGATGGGTGAAATCGACCAAGAATTTTTAGAACTGCCGCCAGAGGTTTTGCAAACGTCGATGCGCGAACATCAGAAATTCTTTTCCGTTCGGGATCCTAAATCGGGCAAAATCACCCGCTTTATCACTGTTGCGAACCGTGAAACCGCGGATCAGGGCGCGACCATTCTTGCCGGCAATCAGAAGGTTCTGTCGGCGCGTTTGGCCGATGCGAAATTCTTTTGGGAAAATGATTTGCGCGTCGCGCAGAACGATGGACTAACCGCGTGGACCGCGCGATTGGAAAATGTGACGTTCCACAATAAGTTGGGTAGCCAAAAGGACCGGATTGATCGCATTGTTGACCTTGCGGGTGATCTGTCTATTGCGACATCTGCGGATGCAGGTTTGGCACAACAGGCCGCGGGCATCGCCAAGGCGGATTTGTCCTCGGAGATGGTCTATGAATTCCCTGAATTGCAGGGATTGATGGGCCGCTATTACGCCGGGGCCGCAGGTGTTGAACAGGAGGTTGCCAATGCCTGTGAACAACACTGGCAACCACTGGGACCATCAGACGATGTACCGACCGAGGCTGTGTCTGCGACAGTCGCGCTGGTGGATAAATTGGACACGCTGTGTGGATTTTGGGCGATTGACGAAAAACCAACAGGATCAAAGGATCCATTCGCCTTGCGTCGTGCGGCGTTGGGGATCATTCGGTTGGTGTTGGAAAACCATATGCGACTGCCATTGTTGATCGCAGCTGTCGAACACAGGGCGCGTGTTGCAAATGTCGAAAATCGATGCGCTGTTGCAACCTATACCCAATCGGATGCAGCAAAGGCTGCACATTAGA
>Ga0102960_1000240_pt1 | contig 19947 bp, 18 predicted proteins | sample SalPon2_B_H2O_MG_2_FD_84521 | JGI IMG/M metagenome (GOLD analysis project Ga0102960, IMG submission 84521) | Salt pond water microbial communities from South San Francisco under conditions of wetland restoration - Salt Pond MetaG SF2_B_H2O_MG | ecosystem: Environmental > Aquatic > Non-marine...
ATTGCCAATCTTGAGGGAAAGGTCGAAGAGCTTCGCCATATGAGTACCGATGGCAGCATCAATATCGCTGATGAAATCGGCAAATTACAAACCCGCATCGAACGCGAATTAAAACAGACTTATGAAAAGCTTGGTGCCTGGGAAAAAGTGCAGGTTGCCCGCCATCCTGACAGGCCGAAAATCCGCGCCATTTTCGACCGGCTTTTTGATGATTTCACGCCGCTTGCCGGGGATCGTAATTTTTCCGAAGATCATGCGATCATTGGCGGCATGGCGCGGTTCCGCGGCCAGTCGGTGATGGTGATGGGAACCGAAAAAGGAAGCAATACCGAAGAGCGCATCAAACGTAATTTTGGCATGGCGCGCCCCGAGGGCTATCGCAAGGCCGCGCGGCTGATGGATTTGGCGGGTCGCTATGGTCTTCCGGTTCTCAGCTTTGTTGACACGGCGGGTGCTTATCCCGGACGCGGTGCTGAAGAACGTGGTCAGGCCGAGGCCATTGCCAGTGCCATTCGCGCTTGTTTGAAATTACCAACACCGATGGTTGCGGCGATTATCGGCGAAGGCGGATCAGGCGGTGCAATTGCGTTGGCAACGGGTAACCGCGTGGTGATGTATGAACATGCGATCTATTGTGTCATTTCACCTGAAGGCTGTGCATCGATATTGTGGCGCAGTGCTGATCATGCGCGTGACGCTGCCGAGGCTATGCGTATCACATCGGACTGGATGCACCGGCTTGGCGTTGTCGATTCAGTGGTAAGCGAGCCGCTTGGTGGGGCGCATCGTGATCCGGTTGCCGCCATTGATGCGCTTGGCGATGCCTTTGCCGCCCAGCTTGACTCGATGGCCGGAATGGATGCCGCTGCGCTGATTGCCGATCGAAATGACAAATATATGCGCATTGGTGATAACGGCCTCGATTGATCCGGTTGCGGTCTTTTCGGTTGCCGCATTAGGTGATGAAACGCGTTGGTTCAATCGCCGGATTGGTAGTTAATGAGGGGATGGCCTGACGCGCTTTGGCAAGCGCGGCCAAATCAAGATCGGCCGATATCACCGCATCACCCTTGCCAGCATCGGCAATGATTTCGCCCCAAGGGCTGATGATCAGCGAATGGCCATAGGTTTGCCGCCCATCAGCATGCGTTCCAGATTGTGCCGGTGCCACGACAAAACAGCCCGTTTCAATGGCACGCGCCCGAAGCAATATATGCCAATGCGCCTTGCCGCTGATCGCGGTAAAGGCGGCGGGAACCAACAACAGCTTGGCACCATCAAGCGCCAATTGGCGATAAAGATGCGGAAACCGCACATCATAGCAGATGCTGAGCCCGACCGGCACATCGCCAATCATGGCAAGGACCGGCGTTGAACCTGCGGTAAAGCTGGCCGATTCGCGATAGCTTTTGTCATCGCCAACATCAGCGTCAAACATATGGATTTTGTCATAGCTTGCGACAAGCCCGCCATCAGGGCCAAAAAGCAGGCTTCGATTGACTAATTTATGGTCATCGCGGCGGCGTATCATCAGTGATCCGGCAAGAAGCCAGATTCCCAATTGCCGCGCCTGATCGCCAAGCCAGTTTTGGCTGTAGCTGTCATCTTCCCATTCGGCATGGGTGGCAAGCTGTTCGCGGCTGGCGGCAAGATAGCTGGCGCATTCGGGAAGGGTTACAAGCGTTGCACGCGATGCGGCCTCGGCAATCAAAGGCTGGATATGCGCCAAAGTGTCTTTGGCATTGTCACCAGCGCAATATTGGATAGCAGCAACGCGAAACATGGCCAATTAGGACGCCATTGATAACAGCTTGTCGAGATGGCCTGCCTGATCAAGCGCAAATAGATCATCACAGCCGCCAATATGATCATCATTGATAAAAATCTGCGGCACCGATGTTCGGCCATTGGCACGGTTTCGCATGGTTTGGCGTTTTGCCGCGCTTAAGGTCACGTCAATTTCCTCAAAGGCAATGTTTTTGGCGGTTAGTAATTTCACCGCGCGCGTACAAAACGGACAGGCCATTGCGGTATAGATTTCGATTTTTGCCATTTTTGCCTCATTTGACGCGGCTGGCATTGGTGCCAAGCCGCATCGTCAGTAATCTTGAAAAAACTTGCGATATTATACTGCAAAACCCGCGCTCTGTCATAGGGGGCAATCGAAAAATCAGCATTGCATAAAGGGGCTACAGCCCATGGCGTAAAACCCGCGCCAAGACCAGCCCGCGAACCGGGCCACTTCCCGCCTTTTGAAGGGTTCTTGCCGCTTCATAAAGGGTGGCACCCGTTGTCATCACATCATCAACCAACAGCACCGGCCGATTGGCGATGCGGTGACGCTGGTCTTGTGGCACGGCAAACGCGCCTGCCAGATTGCGTTGTCGCTGGCTTCGGCTCAACCCGGCCTGTGTTGGGCCCGCCTTTGGCCGCGTCAATGCTTCGGGGGCAAAGATGCCAGTTTCATTTTGTTGACACAACAGGCGCGCCAGCTCGGCCGATTGGTTGAACCGCCGGTGAAGATATCGTTTGGCATGAAGTGGAATCGGCACAATCAAATGGTCTGGCTCTGCCAAGGCGGTGAAAGGCGCTTGTAAAAAGCGGGCAAAAAGAGGGGTGAGATGAAGCGCGTCACCATGTTTGAATTTCAAAATCAATTGCCGTGACCGGTCATTATATAAAAAGCAGCTTCGGATTTCGGCCAAGGGTGGCATTTTAGCGAAACAAGACCCGCAAAGATGATCGCCAATGGCATAGGCAAGCGGCCGGCCACAGCATTGGCAAAAAGGCGGGGTGATAAAAACCAGCCCCTGCCAGCAATCGGCGCAAAGGCCATGATCAAAACAAAACCGCCGACATAAGGGGCATTGCTTGGGCAAAAGCAGATCAAGCAATGCGGTATAATGCTGCCGGAATCGGGTGGCGGTTTTGGTTTGCATTATTTGTCTCTTAACGCAGCCTTGGGATTGGCCATTCTAGCCGAAAGCCGGTAAAAAAATGGTAAAGCATGCTGCCGGTGCTAATCTGGGCATGGCGATATTTAGCGCTTGCGGTTTTACCAGCAGACCCTACAAGATGCCTGTCATGACCGAAATGATACCACAGCTGTTTGACCCGCTTGCCCAGCGCCGAAATCGGCAACGGGCTGCCGCGACCTATGCAAATTTTGCGTTTCTAAAGGATGAAGCGGCATTGCGCCTTGCCGATCGGGTTGATTTGATGCGGCGTGATTTTGACCTATGTCTTGATCTTGGCGCGCATGATGGCCGCCTTTTGACGCATCTCGCACCGCTTGGCAAAATTGGCACAATGCTGCATAGCGATCCGGCAGCGGCTTTTGCCAAACATGCTGGTAAACCCTTTATTGTCCATGATTTTGCGGCTCTGCCTTTTGCCGATGCCAGCTTTGACGCAGTTTTTTCCTGTCTGAATCTTCATTGGGTTGATGATCTGCCGGGGTTGATGGTGCAAATTCGAAAATTGCTTCGCCCGGATGGTCTGTGTCTGATCAATCTTCTTGGCGGCAACAGCCTATTTGAATTACGCGCGGCCTTAATTGCGGCCGAACAGGATGTAACCGGCGGGTTTAGCCCGCGTTGTGCGCCGATGGCTGATATCAAAGATGTTGGCGGGCTTCTTGGCCGGGCCGGTCTTGCGCTTCCGGTGGCCGATAGCGACCGTTTGACCGTGACCTATCCAAATATGTTTCGTTTGATGGCCGATCTTCGCGGCATGGGTGAACAAAACGCCATGCTTGGCCGATTGCGCCAGCCGACAAGACGCGCCGTTTTCATGCGGGCAGCCGAAATCTATCAAACCAAATTCGGGCGTGATGACGGAACGATTCCGGCGAGTTTCGAGATCATCACCCTGACCGGCTGGGCACCACATGAAAGCCAGCAAAAGCCGCTTCGCCCCGGATCGGGAAAAACGCATCTTGCCACGGTGATTGGCGGCGATGATGATGATGATGGTGATGATCCAAATCAGGGCTAACGCGCATAACAGAAAAAAGCCCGCCCCAAAGAAGATCTTGGCCTAAAGAAGATCTTGCAGCGCCGAAATCAAGGGAATATCAGCCGCAGGCATCGGATAATCGCGCAATTGTTGCGGGCGTACCCATTTCACCATGCCGCCTTCAACCGCTTGCGGCCGGCCTTGCCAGCGGCGGCAAACAAACAGCATCATTAAAAGATGAAAGGCATCGCCATCATCACTGGCGGCATAATGATGGCTGGCAAAGCTAAGCGGGGCAAGGCAGGATTCGGCGGTATCAATGCCAAGCTCTTCGCGCAATTCGCGGATCAGCGCCGCTTCTGGCGTTTCGCCAGCTTCGATTTTACCGCCCGGAAATTCCCATAATCCGGCCATTGATTTGCCTTCGGGGCGTTGCGCCAGCAAGACCCGCCCATCAATATCGACCAGCGCCACCGCGCTTACCAGCAACATCGCCTGGCTAGCTTCGGTAATCGGCATTGATCGAGATATAGCCATGCGTCAAATCACATGTCCAAACCCGTGCCGTGCCATCGCCAGCACCAACCGTCACCGCAAGATCAATCATCTGACCCGTCATATGGGCGGCAATCGGGGTTTCGTCATAATCGGCAATACGCATGCCGTCACGCGCCACCGCATAGCCGCCGATATCAATGCTGATTGCATCAGACGGGATGCCAATGCCCAATTTGCCAATCGCCATGACAATCCGGCCCCAATTGGCATCTTCGCCAGCGATAGCGGTTTTGACCAAAGGTGAATTGGCAATGGCAAGGCCGATTTGACGGGCAATTGCATTGCTCTTGGCACCCGCAATATCAATGGTGACAAGCTTGGTTGCGCCTTCGCCATCGCGCACAATCTGGATGGCAAGATCGCGCATGACCGCGGCCAAGGCAGCGCGGAAATCAGCCAATGCCGGATCATTGACATCGGCAATCAACCGGTTGCCAGCCATGCCGCTTGCCATCAGGAAAACACTATCATTGGTCGAGGTGTCGCTATCAACGGTAATGGCATTGAAACTGTCGTCATTGGCAGCGCGAAGACAATCCGCCAGAACGTCTGCTGGCACGGCCGCATCGGTGCCGATATAGCCAAGCATAGTTGCCATATTTGGCGCAATCATGCCTGACCCTTTGGCAATGCCGCATATATCAACCGACACCCCGTCAATCATACATGTTGCATGGGCGCCTTTGGCGAATGTATCGGTTGTTAGAATGGCATTGGCGGCATCCTGCCAACTGGCATTGCTTTGCGTGACCAATGCCTCAAAATACGGCACCAGCTTGGCCGCATCCAATGGCTCGCCAATCACGCCGGTCGAGGCCACCATGATCGCGCCAGCATCACAATCAAGATGGCTGGCAAGATGATTGACCATTTCATGAACAGCGTCATCGCCGCGACTGCCGGTAAAGGCATTGGCATTGCCAGCATTGGTGATGATCGCGGCGGCGGTGCCGGTTTTGGCAATTTTCCGGCTCCAGCCAACGGGTGCTGCGGCTGTATCAGATTGCGTAAACACACCGGCAACGCTGCTTTCAGGTGCCAAGCTGATCAACAGCAAATCATCGCGCCCTTGATAGCGCATACCGCTGGCGGCGGTACCAAGCTTGATACCGGCAATCGGCGGCAGGTCGGGAAAGCTGTCAGGTGCCAGAGGAGAAAGGGTCATGGCAGTGGCTTTTATTGGCTGTTGCCAGCGGCCATTGCATCTTTGCGAATATCGGCAAAACTGCGGAGTTTGATATCCTGTTTTGCGCGCAATTCTTCAAGAACACGGCCTAAGGCTTGCGTTGATAGATTCTGCACAAGCTGGTCACGCATGGCGTCAAGCGTTGGGGCTGGTGCAATCGCTTTTTTATCAACCTTGATGACATGCCAGCCAAACTGGGTCTGGACTGGGACTTTGCTAAAGCTGCCATCGCCAAGCGCAAAGGCGGCATTTTCAAAGGCTGGCACCATCTGGCCACGGCCAAAAGTGCCAAGTGATCCGCCATTTGGCCCGCTTGGTCCGGTTGATTTGGTTTTTGCCAATTCGGCAAAATCTTCGCCTTTTTCAAGCGCGGCAATCACCGCCTTGGCGTCATCTTCGGTTTCAACCAGAATATGTGATGCCGTCACCTGTTCGCGTGATGCGCTGTCGGCGACAAATTTCTGATAGGCATTTTCAATCGCCGCATCATTCACTTCGCCAGCAACCGTCTCGCCAAGCCATGATTCGGCAAGAACACGGTCAGCGGCAACTTTCATCGCCGCGGCAACATCGTCTTTTTTGTCATGTTTTGCCGTGCGGGCGGCATCGGCGGCAATGCGCGCATCAACCATATCGGTGACTAGCTGGTCGAAATAATTTGCCAGAGGCGTTTGCCGAAATTCATCGGGAAGGCGCTCGGCCTGCCGCATGACATCGTCAAGCCACAAGGTTTCGCCATTGACCGTGCCAACCGGAATCCGGTCGTCATTGGCATGTGCCATCATGCCCATGCCAGCAAAAAGCGCGACGCCTGTTACAAGGCCGATAAACCGATGGGCGAAAATACCATTACGCATTCATAAATCCTCTAAAAATGAACAGGTCTTGCCGCAATCATCGGCGCGCCGTTGGATCGTCAGGAAAAATTCAAATCAAACAAGCCGGTCTTTGACCACCAACCTATGGTGTTAGTGTTAGCGAAGCTAACGTCTAAGAGCAAGCCCGCGCTTGAAAAAGGCGCAATATTCTGCGGCAGACTGGGCGGGGTTATCTACCTTTGGGCGATTTTGCAAAATCACAGGTAAATCGGGAAAAACATACTCAAACAATTGACAAAATTCGCGTCTATACCTATGTCCAATCAGGTGCTTTTCGCACCAGCTTTATATTTGCCGTCCGGCAGCGCATTTGCCACATGGCTGGGGAGTTACGATGTTTGCGTCTTTTGCAAAAAACCTGTTTGGCAGCTCGAATGACCGTATCGTCAAGTCGATGCAGCCATTGGTTCAGCAGATTAATGACCGCGAAGCCAATTTTGCCAGCCTCGATGATGATGCCATTCGGGCAATGGTTGGTGATATCCGCCAGAAAATAACCGACGGCGCGTCAAAAGACGATTTTTTAGTTGATGTGTTTGCGCTGGTTCGTGAAGCCGCCAAACGCACCCTTGGCCAGCGTCATTTCGATGTCCAGCTGATGGGTGGTATTGCGCTTCATCGTGGCCAGATCGCCGAAATGAAAACCGGCGAGGGCAAAACGCTTGTTGCGACTTTGGCGGTGGTGCTGAATGCGCTTGATGGGCGCGGCGTTCATGTCGTCACGGTCAATGATTATCTGGCATCACGCGATGCGGCATGGATGAGCAAGGTCTATGAATTTCTGGGGCTAAGTGTTGGCTGTATCACGGGCGGACTTGATGATGATCAGCGCCGCGCCGCCTATGGCTGTGATGTCACTTATGGCACGAATAATGAATTCGGCTTTGACTATCTTCGCGATAATCTGAAATTCAGCCTTGAAGATATGGTGCAGCGCGATTTCAGCTTTGCGATTGTCGATGAGGTTGATTCGATCCTGATTGATGAAGCGCGCACCCCGCTGATCATTTCCGGCCCTGCCGAAACCAATGCCGAACATTATCATGTTGCCGATCAGATCATCCCGTTATTAGTGGATGAAGATTTTGATCTTGATGAAAAGGGCAATAGTGTCTCGCTGAGTGAAATTGGCATTGAACATGCTGAAACCCTGCTTCGCGAGCGTGGTGCCATTGGCGATGCAACGCTTTATGACATTGAAAATGTCGGGCTGTTGCATCATGTCAATCAGGCGCTTCGTGCGCATCGGCTTTTTGCCCGTGACACGCATTATATGCTAAAGGCCGGCGAGGTTGTCATCATTGATGAATTTACCGGCCGCGCCATGGAAGGCCGCCGCTTTTCTGATGGGCTGCATCAGGCAATTGAGGCAAAAGAAGGCGTTGAAATTCAGGCGGAAAACCAGACGCTGGCTTCAGTCACCTTCCAGAATTATTTCCGCATGTATGACAAGCTTGCAGGCATGACCGGAACAGCCATGACCGAGGCTGGTGAATTTTCCGAAATCTACGCATTAGAAGTTATGGCCATCCCGACCAATCGTGATGTTGCTCGTATTGATTATGATGATGAGGTTTACCGCACCAGCGCCGAACGTGACGAAGCTGTGATCGCGCTGATCCTTGAATGCCGGTCACGCCAGCAGCCGGTTCTTGTTGGCACGATCAGTATTGATAAATCCGAACGCCTTTCAGCCGAATTGAAAAAGCGTAAAATCGAGCATCGGGTTCTGAATGCCCGTTTCCATGAAGAAGAAGCCAAAATCATTGCTGATGCTGGCGTGCCCGGTGCGGTTACGATTGCCACCAATATGGCTGGCCGTGGAACCGATATTCAACTTGGCGGCAATCTGGAAATGCGGCTTGCCAGCCTTGAAGCCGAAGGCAAACCAGTTACCGAAGCGGTTACGACCAAGATTGCTGCTGAAATTGAAGCGGCCAAAGCCACCGCGCTTGCCGCTGGCGGGCTATATGTTATTTGTACCGAACGCCATGAATCGCGCCGGATCGATAATCAGCTTCGTGGCCGGACAGGGCGCCAGGGTGATCCTGGCGCGTCAAAATTCTTCTTGTCACTCCAAGATGATCTGATGCGTATTTTCGGCTCGGAAAAGCTGGAAAGCATGCTGTTAAAGCTTGGTCTTGAAGAAGGCGAGGCCATTATGCATCCATGGATTAACAAGGCTGTTGAAAAAGCCCAATCCAAGGTCGAGGCACGCAATTTCGAGATTCGCAAGCAATTGCTGAAATATGATGACGTGATGAATGACCAGCGCCGGGTGATTTTTGACCAGCGCAAGGAAATCATGCGCGCCGACGATGTTCATGACACGGTTGTCGATATGCGCCATGAAGCCGCTGCCTTGATTGTCGAACGGTCAATTCCCGCTGGCACGTATCATGATGCATGGGATTCAGAAACGCTTGATGCCGATGCCCGCCGCGTCTTGGGGGTCGAGGCACCGATTGCCGATTGGTTTGCCGAAGATGGCATTGCCGAACCGGAAATCGAAGCCCGGTTGATTGACGCTGCCGATCGTCATATGGCCGAAAAAGCCGTCCGGCTTGGGCCTGATATCATGCGGATGGCAGAAAAGAATTTGCTTTTGCAGGTGCTTGATCAGCAATGGAAAGAACATTTATTGACCCTTGATCAATTGCGTCAGGGAATCACGCTTCGGGCCTATGGGCAAAAAGACCCTTTGAATGAATATAAGCGCGAAGCCTTTTTGATGTTTGAAACGATGCTTGCCAATATGCGCGAAACCACAAGCATGGTTCTCTCGCATGTCGAGATCCGCCAGCCCGATGAAGACGGCGCGCCACCAGCCGCACCAGCAGAGGCATCTGCCAATGCGAAAGTGTCGCGAAATGCCCCTTGCCCATGCGGATCAGGCAAGAAGTTCAAACATTGCCATGGCGCGCTTTAGCGCTTCCATATCGCTGGTTTCGGGGCTTGTGGTCTCTCTCAATGCCTCTTATCTAAAAGATAGATAGAGTTTGGTGAGGCGGAACAGATGATCAAATATCAATTGATCTGCGATTTGACACATGAATTTGAAGGCTGGTTTCAAACTGGCGCTGCTTTTGATGCGCAGAATGAAGCAGGGCTAATCACCTGTCCGGTTTGTGACAGCGTCAAGGTGCGCCGCGCCCTAATGACGCCCAATCTGGCCAGCCCAAAACGTCGCCGTGATGATGTGCGTCGCTTGCCAATGGCTGAAGCTGGCCATCAGGCTCATCATCAGGCGGGCACCAACGCGCCATCTTCTCAAGCCGCATCTGGCCAAACCGCATCGGCGCATGTTGCCGCATCCAAGCCCGACCCATCCAAGCCCGCATCAGCACAGGCCACCCCATCACAGGCCACCCCATCACAGGCCGCGCTTGGTGAGGCGATTGCGCAGCTTCGCCAATTGCAGCGCAAGGTAAAGTCTGAATGTCGGGATGCCGGGACCGATTTTGCAACCGAAGTTCGCAAAATGCATTATGGCGACAGCGAACCTGAGAATATTTATGGTCATTCAAGCGCTGAAGAACGCGAGTCACTTGCTGATGAAGGCATTGATATCGTGACTTTGCCGTGGTTGCCGCCTGAACATTAAACCAGGTGATTAGCGCCTTGGCCTTTGCCCTATCGAAAGCCGCCACTCGCCGCATAATTGATCGCCAGTGACCCGATTGGCATAAAGCCGCCGCCCGGACAGGGCGCAAAACCGGTCATATCATCAAGAACAATCCCCGCTGCGGCAAATTCGGCGCGTAATTCGGCTGGCCGCACGAATTTACGCGGGTCATGTGTGCCAGCAGGCACAAGCCGAACAATATATTCAAGCGCGAATTTGGCAAAAACCAGCGCTGGCAAGCTGCGGTTAATCGTGGTGATCACAACAACGCCATTTGGTGCCAGCATCGTGGCAATCGCCTTGACGAAAAGGGGGCGGTCGGCAACATGTTCGATCACTTCAGAGGCATAGATCACATCGAATTTGGCACCGCTTGCGGCTAGATCTTCGGCTGTGATCACCTGATAATCAATCGCCAGCTGCATCGATTCAGCATGTATTTTGGCTGCGCTGATCGCCGGTGCGGTAACGTCAATGCCGGTTACTTCTGCGCCAAGCCGCGCCATTGGTTCGGCAAGCAAGCCACCGCCACAGCCAATATCGAGTATTTTCAATCCAGCCAATGATGGTTTTGCGCCTGTTTTTATTGGAAAAAACCGGCCTATTGATTGCAAAATATAGTCAATCCGGACGGGGGTAAAAGCATGCAAAGGTGCCATTGGCCCTTTTTGATCCCACCATTGGTCGGATAGGGCGGCAAAATTATCGATCTCTGTTTGATCGGCTGTTGTCATCATAGGCTTGCCCCGGCGGCTGGTAATCGTTATAGCTGCGTGAAATTAGATTTACTGGAAAACAGCATACAGCAAATGGCACGGATTGTTCAAAAATTTGGCGGCACCTCGGTGGCCGATCTTGATCGCATACGCAATGTGGCGCAGCGGGTAAAAACCGAAGTTGACGCTGGCCATGAGGTTGCGGTTGTTGTCTCGGCAATGTCGGGGACAACAAATCAGCTTGTCTCGTGGGCATCGGAGATTGGCCCGCTTCATGATGCGCGCGAATATGATACGATTGTCGCGACTGGCGAACAGGTGACGGTTGGCTTGCTGGCGATTGCTTTGCAAAATATCGGCATTGATGCGCGGTCATGGCTTGGCTGGCAGATTCCCATCCGGTCAGATAATGTTCATGGCGCGGCGCGGATTGACTCGATTGACGGGTCGGCTATCCGCGAGCGCATGAAAACCGGACAGGTTGCTGTCATTGCCGGTTTTCAGGGCATTGGCCCCGATGGCCGGATTAGCACACTTGGCCGTGGCGGCTCGGATACATCGGCCGTTGCGATTGCCGCCGCGCTCGAAGCTGACCGGTGCGATATCTATACTGATGTTGATGGGGTTTATACTACCGATCCGCGAATCGCACCAAAAGCAACCAAATTAACGCGAATCACCTTCGAGGAAATGCTGGAAATGGCATCATCAGGTGCCAAGGTTTTGCAAACAAGATCAGTCGCCATGGCGATGCGCCATAATGTTAATCTGCAGGTGCGCTCAAGTTTCAATGATGCACCCGGCACTTTAGTCGTGAATGAGGATTCAGTCGTGGAACAAGAAACCATTAGCGGGATTGCCTATAGCCCTGACGAGGCCAAAATTACCATCGTTGGCTTGCCTGATCAGCCGGGTGTTGCTGCCAGTGTTTTCGGCGCCTTGGCAGATAATCATGTCAATGTAGATATGATTGTGCAAAGCGCCTCAAGCGCTGTTAAGAAAACCGATATCAGCTTTTCGGTCAGCCGTGGCGATCTTGATAAAGCCGTTGACATTATTAATAAAATCAAAGATCAGCTAAAATTTGAGTCGGTTGACGCCGCGCCAAATGTTGCCAAAATTTCAGTCGTGGGAATGGCGATGCGGACCCAGCCCGGTGTTGCCAAGACGATGTTTGAAACATTGGCGGCCAAGGGCGTAAATTTGCATGTGATTTCAACATCCGAAATCAAGATTTCGGTTCTGATTGATGCTGAATATACCGAGTTAGCGGTTCGCAGCCTGCATACCGCCTATGGATTGGATGACGAAGCTTAATATTGCAACGATAGCTATAGATACTTGCTAAACAAGGCAGGATCTGCGACATAAAGGGATAACAGCCAATGTTATCAGCTATATGGTCGAAGGTTGTTCGTTTAAAAACTTAAAGTTTTATTTGCAATCGTCACAGTTTTCTGGTGCTTTTGTGTAGATAGGCGATGAATGGAGACCGATTTTTGGTGCGCGTTCAAGATAAAGATATCCAACCTGTGGTTGCCGACGACAGTTTCGAACAAATTGGTTCGACGCTGAAACAAGCGCGTCGGGCTCAAGGTTTGAAAATCAGCGACGTATCACAGCAGCTCCGCATCTCAGTTGATTATCTGTCAAAGTTGGAGATGGGCGCATTTGATCAATTGCCAGCGCCAGCCTATGTCACAGGGTTTTTGCGAAGCTATGGCCAGTGTGTTGCGCTTGATCCAACAACACTTGTGGCGCGCTATAATGATTTGACCACCAAAGCGGCAACCATGCCAACCTATAAAATTCCGGTGGGCGCACGCCCGCCACAGCGATCGGCACCAGCCATTGCTTCAATGCTGGTTGTTTGTGCTGGCATTGCTTACGGCGGTTGGTACTGGGTAAATGGCGGCGATGTGAATGATCAGATGGCGATGGTGCCAAGCGAGATCGCGGAAACCCTGTCAATTCCTGCCGCGATGCAAGACACGCTTATCGATCAGCGCGCAACGTCGGCCATACCGAATGATGATCAGGCGCAAAGCCAAGATCTGACGGTGCCTGTACAGCCCGAAAAAGTCATTGCCGCGAAGGCCGTAATACCAACCCCAACCGTGGCAACAGATGATCAGGTGGCCATGACCAAAACCGGCACCACCGAAACTGTCATGACCAAAACCGGCATCACCAAAGCCGGCATCACCGAAACTGGCACGGCAAACACGATCACGGCTGAGGCACCAGCCGGTGCCACATTAACAAAACCCGTCGAAACGGCAGCGGCGATTGTCGCACCACGCGAACCAGCCGCGCCGCCAGCCGATGTGGATAGCCCCGTTCTATCAGGCGATCTTGCCGAAACACAGGTAATTACCCCGGCATCGCAAGATGGCGAAACGCGGGCGACTGGCAATAGCGCCATTGCCAATCTTCGTGATCCGGCGCAGGAAATCACCATCCGTGCGGTTGCCGCAAGCTGGGTTGAAATTGTGCGTGATAATGGTGAAGAAGTGATGGCAAAATTGATGCAGGCTGGTGACAGCTATGTTGTCGAAGGCAATACGCGGCTTTATCTCAGCACTGGTAATGCTGGTGGGCTGGAAATTGTCATCGGAAGCGATGACCCGCGTCCAATTGGTGAAACTGGTCAGATTGTTCGCGATCTGCCGCTCGTTACCGATAAATTACGGCAAACGCTCTAGCTGTTATCCCAGCTCGATTTTTCTCTGTCTCGATATGATTGTTTCCAAATATGTGGGGTGCAGTCCCGATTTTGGCTTGTTCGCAATGATGTTGCGGTTTTTCATTGGGGCCATGCCTATTTGCGCGGCGATTGTGAGGCAAACTCTATAACTTGCCAGCCATCGTGGAAATTGCGCGCAACAGCTCATCTGAACAAAGTGACGCATTGATCTGGCGCTTGCCCGCCGAACAGGGTATAGAATGGGGCAAAATCAACAGGCGTGCGCCGCGCCATTATTTGGAGTGCAAAAGTGTCAAACGCTTATCGGGCTTATCGAACAATCGAGCGCCGTCGCTGTCGTCAGGTGATGGTCGGATCAGTTCCGGTTGGCGGCGATGCGCCAATTTCGGTGCAAACCATGACCAACAGCCTGACAAGTGATATTGACAGCACCTTGGCGCAAATCAATGCGGCGGCGGCGGCGGGTGCTGATATTGTGCGGGTGTCCTGCCCTGATGAAGACAGCACCGCGGCGCTGAAAACCATTTGTGCGCAAAGTCCGGTTCCGATTGTTGCCGATATCCATTTCCATTATCGCCGCGCCATCGAGGCAGCCAAGGCCGGTGCCGCCTGTTTGCGGATCAATCCTGGCAATATTGGCAATGCGGCGCGGGTGCGCGAGGTGGTGCAGGCGGCGCGCGATCATGGATGTTCGATGCGGATTGGCGTGAATGCGGGATCGCTGGAAAAGCATCTTCTTGAAAAATATGCCGAGCCGTGCCCGGAAGCGCTTGTTGAATCGGCCTTGGAACATGCCAAGATTTTGCAGGATAATGATTTTCACGAATTCAAAATTTCAGTCAAAGCATCCGATGTGTTTCTGGCGGTCGCTGCCTATCAACAGCTTGCTGATGTGATCGACTGCCCGCTGCATATTGGCATCACCGAGGCCGGTGGGCTGCGAGCAGGTACGATCAAATCGGCGATTGGCCTTGGCAATCTGCTGTGGGCCGGTATTGGCGATACGGTAAGAGTGTCGTTATCGGCAGACCCGACCGAAGAAGTGAAAGCCGGTTATGAAATGCTGAAATCACTTGGGCTTCGCCGCCGCGGTGTGACGGTTATTTCTTGTCCATCTTGCGCACGCCAGCAATTTGACGTCATCAAAACCGTGCAAATCATCGAAGATCGGCTAGAGCATATTGATATGCCAATCACTGTTTCGATCATTGGCTGTGTTGTGAACGGGCCGGGTGAGGCGCGTGAAACCGATATCGGGCTTACTGGTGGCGGCAAAGGCACCCATCAGATTTACCTGTCAGGTATGGCTGATCATCGTCTGTCAAATGGTGATATTGTTGAACATGTGGTTGATCTTGTTGAAACCCGTGTTGCCGAATTAAAAGCCGCCGAAGCGGCATCAACACAAACTTAAAAAGCAGATTAAAGCCCATGTCACGACTTCAACCTGCCCGCGGTACCGCTGATCTTCTTCCCGATAGCATGGCCAAACATCGTTTGGTGATTGACGCCGCGCGCACGGCATCGGCGCGCTATGGATTTCAGGAAATGGCAACGCCGATTTTTGAATTTTCCGAGGTGTTTTCACGCCCGCTTGGCGAAAGCAGCGATATTGTTACCAAAGAAAATTACAGCTTTGCCGATCGTGGTGGCGAAATCTTGACCTTGCGGCCGGAAAATACCGCTGGTGTTGTGCGGGCAATGATTTCGGGCGGGCTGACGCAAAGCCTGCCGTTGAAATATTTCTATGCAGGGCCGATGTTCCGCTATGAGCGTCCGCAAAAAGGCCGGATGCGCCAGTTTCATCAGGTAGGCATTGAATATCTTGGTCCAGATGATTCGCTTGCCGATGCTGAAATCATTGCTTGTGGTGCGCGGTTTCTGGCGTCGCTTGGCGTTCTTGATGATTGTGAACTTCATCTTAATTCGCTTGGTGACAGCGACAGTCGGGCGGCTTATCGGGCGGCCTTGATTGCCTATTTGGAAACATTTGCCGATCAATTATCGGATGACAGCAAAACCCGCCTTGCGGTAAATCCGCTTCGCATTCTGGATTCAAAAGATGCTGGCGACCGCGCGATCTTGCAAGATGCCCCGCGATTACAAGATTATCTGAATGATGTGTCAAAGGCGCATTTTGCCGATTTGACAGCCGCGCTTGATAGCGCGGGCGTGGCGTGGGTTTTTGATCCGCTATTGGTTCGTGGGCTTGATTATTATTGTCATACGGCTTTTGAATTTGTCACCACATCGCTTGGCGCACAAGGAACGGTTCTTGGCGGCGGGCGTTATGACGGGCTTGCTGAAATGCTTGGCGGGCCAAAAGTGGCTGGTGTTGGCTGGGCGGCTGGTGTCGAACGGCTTGCCATGCTTGTTGAAACCGCCTCGGTAAATAATCCCAAAGTGGCGATTTTGACGGCTGATGATGGCGCGCGCCAAGCGGCGTTTCGTCTTGCCGAACAGCTTCGCGATGCGGGGATTGATATTGATCTGCCAACAAGCGGCGCGATGGGTAAAAAATTGAAAAAGGCCGATAAGGCCGGTATTTTAACTGCGGTGATTATGGGAAGTGATGAACTTGCCAAAAACACCGTCCAGCTGCGCAATCTACGCGATGGAAGCCAGCAGGAATTGCCACTTGATCCGGACGATTGCAGCGGCCTTGCGGCGGCGATTGCCGAAAGCCTTCTCGCCCCATAGCGAACGGTCGTTTGCGGTTGGCAGCCGCGCCGTTTGACCTGCCAAATTTAGAGTGATTGAAACAAGACCAAAAAGGAGTTTTGGCATGAGCCTCGACTCATCAATGGATAAAGTACTTGAACGCCGCCGTGAAGTCGAAGACCGGCTGTCGGATTCGGCCAATATGAGCAATAGCGATCTTGCGCAATTTTCGCGCGAACTATCTGATCTTCGTCCGGTTTGCGAACAGATTGAGCTGGTTCGCCGGATTGAAGCCGAGCTTGCTGATGCGCTTGTCATGGTTGGTGAAGCGGGTGATGATCCGGACATGCTGGAAATGGCGCAGGCCGAGGCCGATCTGCTTAAAGAACAGCTTCCCGATGCCCAAGCCGCCTTGCAGCTTTTACTATTGCCAAAAGACAAGGATGATTCGCGAAACGCCATTCTTGAGGTGCGCGCCGGAACGGGTGGTGACGAAGCAGCGCTTTTTGCTGCAAATCTATTTTCGATGTATCAGCGCTTTGCTGCAAAACATGGCTGGAAATTTGAAGTGATGGAAGTGTCGGAAACCGGCATTGGTGGCTATAAGGAAGCCACGGCAACAATTTCGGGTCAGGATGTTTTTGCGCGGTTGAAATTTGAATCGGGCGTGCATCGGGTGCAGCGTGTTCCCGAAACCGAAGCTGGCGGGCGTATTCACACATCCGCCGCAACCGTTGCCGTGCTTCCCGAAGCTGAAGATGTCGATATTCAGATTGAAGAATCCGATCTTCGGATCGACCTGTTTCGCGCATCGGGGCCGGGTGGCCAATCGGTCAATACAACTGACTCGGCGGTTCGCATCACGCATTTGCCAACCGGCATCGTTGTCAGCCAGCAAGATGAAAAATCACAACATAAGAACCGTGCCAAAGCGATGAAGATATTGCGCGCGCGGATTTATGATGCTGAACGGGCGCGGGTTGAGGCTGAGCGCGCTGCTGAACGCAAAGGACAGGTTGGGTCGGGTGACCGGTCTGAACGAATCCGCACCTATAATTTCCCGCAAGGCCGTGTTACCGATCACCGAATCAATTTCACGCTTTACAAGCTCGACCGTGTCATTGCTGGCGAGGCGCTTGACGAGGTGGTCGACGCGCTGGTGTCAGAAGATCAGGCACGGCGGCTTGCCGAAGGGATGTGATGGTGACGCCGGTTGATCACAAAAAAACCGATCCGCCAGCACAACAAGACGCCAGCACCATTCTTTATGGTCTCGAGCAGACCCTTGCCGTGGCCGGAATTGCCAGTGCCAAGACCGATGCGCGTTGTCTTCTTGGCATGGCCTTGGGACGTGATGACGCTGTTTTGCCTCATGAAGATATCGCGCCAATGGATCAGGTTTGTGCTGACCGGCTGGCCGCGATGGTGGCACGCCGCCTTGAGGGCGAACCAATCAGCCGCATTCGCGGTTGGCGTGAATTTTGGTCACTTCGCTTTGCCGTATCGCCAGCAACGCTTGATCCGCGCCCCGATTCAGAAACATTGATTGAAGCGGCTGTAGGATGGGCATCACGTAACGCGGTCAAGGATCGACCTTTGCGCTTGCTTGATCTTGGCACGGGAAGCGGCTGTTTGCTTTTGGCGTTATTATCTGAATTGCCGAAGGCGCAAGGTATTGGCATTGATATTAATCCCGATGCGCTGGCCACGGCTAGGCGCAATGCGGCTAGCCTCGGTCTTGGTGATCGCGCCGCATTTGCCGAACATAGCTTTACCGATGATTTAGGGGCGCTTGGCAATTTTGACGTGATCTTGTCAAACCCGCCCTATATCCCGACTGACGAAATTGATGGGCTTGCGGTGGATGTGAAATCTTTTGATCCGGCCTTGGCGCTTGATGGCGGGGCTGATGGCATGGCCTGCTGGACGCAACTTTTGCCACGACTTGCGGCGGTGCTTGCGGTGGATGGTATGGCTTTTGTTGAAATCGGACGCGGGCAGGAAAATGCCGTCACCGCTGCGGCGGAAAAAGTGAATTTACAGCTTTGCGACAGTCATTGTGATCTTGCTGGCATTACGCGCTGTCTCGCATTTTCAATTAAAATGTGAAATGGGTGATATTTTCCTTGATATTAATATGAAGCCAACGCTATGGTATCGCCAATCGCGGCGGGGTGATTTTGGTCACCGATACGCCAGCGCCTTTCCTAACGAAATGGGATCGCTTGCACCGGCTTTATGTCGAGCTGTCGTTAATAGACTAACCGCAACCGAAATGACTTTGATTAAATTTATCGATAACCGTTTTTAATAGCGAATGTGGTATCAAACCCAATGAGACAACCTCAAAACGCCAAACGCGGCCGTGGTCGTGGCCGTCGTGGAAATACGAGTGGCAATCATAATCATGTGCCGAACCGCAACACATCCTATGAGTCAAATGGCCCTGATGTGAAATTGCGGGGCAATGCCCAACAGCTTCATGAAAAATATATGGCGCTTGCGCATGATGCGGCGACATCGGGTGAACGGATTTCGGCTGAGGCCTATACGCAATTTGCCGATCATTATTTTCGGCTTCATCAGGCGGCTGTTGGCGTTGCCGAAACCAAACGCCAGCAAGAACAGGCCAATGCCGTAGCTGATGATGACGCCGCTTCAGGCGATTCTCGGCGTGAGCCGGAACCTGCAGCCGAAAATGGTGAGGCTGGTTTGCAAGCTGATGAGAATACCAATCGAGGATCAGCGCAGGCCAATGGCGGGGATGGTGCCGCTGAGTCAGGCGATGCCGCCCCGAAAAAGCGGCGTAACCCCCGCAATGGCGCTGCCAAAAATGGTGCCGCTAATAATGGTGCCGCCAATAATGGTGCAGAAGATCGCACAAACCTGTCTCCGGCGCAGCTTGCCGAAGCGGTTCAGGGTGATCAAGATGGTGATCAACCTTCCTAATAGATGCGTCTTTGCTTGGCCTGCAGCACCGGAAATGCGGTTAAAAACCTGCGACCCTCATGGAAATCGAGTGGCATTCGGCATGATTTAGGCTGGCTGGAATCTATCGCCAAGCCGAATGATGCCGCCATTGATTACTTCGGCAAAAATGCCAAGATTGCTATGGCCGAAATGGGCTTTCATAAAGCGCACATAATCTTCTGGATTACGTTTGGCCGTTGCCGGGTCAACATTGATTGCGGCGCAGCGGCCAACGGGTTCTTTGACCAATAGCAGCGCATCACCACAGCGTAATGTTTTGCCAATCAAGCCCTCTTCGGCAAAGGGCGCGCCGCCATCAATAATGATGTTGATCCGAAACCGGCGGCTGTCGGGCTTTGTGTTGGTCGCTTGGGCAAAAGCGTCAAGCGAGGCCTGGCTGGCAATGCTGATCAGCGCTGTTGATTGGTCACTATAGGCCTGATGTTTCATCGTCATCAAACGCGGCTTTCCGCGAAGCTTGCTGCCAAGCAAGGTGAAAAAGAAATCTTCAAAACGCTGGCAATCGGCTGGCTCTGCCGGATCAATGCTTAAGCATGTTACACCATGATGCAGCAATTCTAATTTGGGATTAGCGGCATCATCATAGCGGCAGCTATATTCGGCCAATAAATCATGTGACATTAATTGCAGGAAATGCGCTTTGCGAAACCATGTTCCATCGCTGGCAG
>Ga0102960_1000245_pt1 | contig 19805 bp, 27 predicted proteins | sample SalPon2_B_H2O_MG_2_FD_84521 | JGI IMG/M metagenome (GOLD analysis project Ga0102960, IMG submission 84521) | Salt pond water microbial communities from South San Francisco under conditions of wetland restoration - Salt Pond MetaG SF2_B_H2O_MG | ecosystem: Environmental > Aquatic > Non-marine...
AAAGGTCGCCGTTATGTAATGCCTAACGGTGGACATTACCCATCAATCACCACAGTTCTATCGATACTGAGTGAAGATGGTATCGCGGCATGGCGTAAGAGAGTTGGGAATGAAGAAGCAGACAAGATCTCATACAGAGCATCTCAACGAGGAACTGCTGTTCACGAAATCATTGAGAAGTATATCGACAACAAAGAAGATTATTATGACGGGTATATGCCTAATGTTATTAGTGATTTTCAGTCCATCAAACCAATATTGGATAAACGGATTGGTAAGGTGTACGCACAAGAAGTCCCTTTATACTCTGATTATCTAGGTGTCGCTGGTCGCGTAGACTGCATTGCAGAGTTCGACGGTAAACTATCTGTCATTGATTTTAAGACAAGTCGTCGGTTTAAGAGTGCAGACAAAATAAATAACTATTTCCAACAGGAGGCGTTTTATGCAATTGCTTGGGAGGAACGAACCGGAATCCCAATTACACAACTGGTCACACTCATTGTGGTAGACGACGGATCGACACAAGTGTTTGTCGAACACCGCGATGATTGGGCTAATGAATTGCAGGAAACGATTGAAAAATACAATGAACGAAAATATCCGAAAGATTCATGATGAAGTAGAGAACATGCCGTTCTCACAATCATTGTTCAAAGGTGAACTAACACATCATCAAATGGTCGCCTACATGAATAATCAGTACTTCATTTTTCAGGCGATGGAAGACTCTTTAAATCAACTTCCACATCCAGAACTATATCGATGTCTAAAAATAAAAGAGTGCCTTGCAGAATTAGGTGAAGAACTCGACGGTAAGTGGATGGCGAGAGCTACACAGGATTATATCAACTACATCATTGGTGCAGAAGACTATCGTGAGAAGTGGATGTCGCACGTTTACCTTAACTACATGGCGATGTTATTTGGTGGGTCGATCATTTCAGAAAAGAATCCAGAGATGTCATGGATGTGGTTCTTCGAGGATCGCCAAGACTGTATCAAGGCAATTCGAGAAGAGGAGATTGATTTCGATCAAGTGCATGAAGGATTTAAGTATCACCGCAGGATGTTGGAGGAATTAAATAATGTGGGATGACTTCATTGAGTTGAAGAAAGAATTAACCGGCATATTCACATTCTATTGTGAAGGTGGTCGTCCCGATCATTATGAAGAATACAACCACTATAACTGGTATTGGAAGAGCAAGAAACTAGAACTTGGTCATATCAGTGTGGTCGATAAAAGAGAATCTCATGGTATCTGGATGATGCACGTCAACGCATATGCAAAGACACATTATCCGATGCCTATCTATGGTTTCGATGTTGTGTGTGGTAAGAAAAAGGTCACAGGTTGTTTTCATGATCTGTCACCCACTGGATACAACGATGCCGAGATGGTACGCAAAGAGGTAAAACGCGAAAGAGAATTGCCTGATTGGGCGAAAGAAATCTTCTCACCAAACATGCTTGCTGCAGGAAACGTCACTGAAAAAGATGAGATCCTTGAGTATGCGACAATGGGTATTGATAACCTTGAATGGTGGTTCAGTACAGTCGAACGTTCAAAACCCATGATTCCCCAAGTGCCCTTCATGGCGGCACGATCAAAATACTGCCACAACCAGTTGCAGAATCCTCACAGTTTTAATGTGATGAAGAGTCTGGGGTTTCCCGAAGACTATCTGACTGAGTTCAAAACTTCTAAGCAGTTTCCTTTTTAGAACAAAATAATCTAAAAAAACTTCAATTTGTGACAAATTACCTATTGACGGGAGTGTCAATTCGTGAGATAATTACTACGTAATTTGAGATGAGGAATTGATTGATATGGCACGAATTATTTACCAAGATGAGTTTGACTGCAAAGTTCTTGAAAACGAAGTTGATTTCAACCAAGCACTTCGAATCATTAAGGGTTTCATGGGAACTGAAGACACTCTTGATGCTCTTAAAGGTTTTGAGAAGCGTTACGAGAAGGCTGAGATCGAAGCTATGAAAGACGATACTTATCTTGCTCTTGATCACGAGTGGCGATACGAGATCTTCGCCTACAACCTTCTGGTCGAAGGTTTCGGTAAATTGTTTGCGCCTAAGGAGGCTTAATTATGTTGAAGTTTGAGAATGTTGCGAAGGTCGGTGAGTTCATCAAGGCGATGGACTTCCGCTCCTACCAAGGTCATGCCGACATGTTCGTGATCGGTAAGGTGATTGAGAAAGGTCAACTCTATGTTGATTGTGCTTTCTCTGATCGTAAGATTCCACTGTACGAAGGTTACACTATCGAGTGTGTCTACGATACTGAAGGTGATCGTGTGCGTCGTGAGATCAATGTCCCCTTCGAAGTCGGAATATCTGATTGGGATGATCGTGTTCAATACGTATCGGAAGGTGCGATGCGTGAAATTATCCGCCCGTAACTTCGGGGGTAAGGTTTCGGGGTCTGAAACGAAGATTGCTAATGATTGCTATGGATGATGACCCCCGTTTTATTTGTTTCGTGAATAATGAATATTCACCAAAAAAATGCGAAAAGTGTTGACTTTTCTTTGAATCTTTGAGATAATACTTGTGTTGTTTGGGGAGATCTGGTCTCCCGACTAGGAACCTTCGGGTTCACTGCTTGCCCTTCTCTCTCTCTCTCTTTGGGCATCTGGCGTCGGGAATAGGAACTTCGGGTTCACTGCTTCTCCCCCTCTCTTTTTCTCTTTGGAGTTTATATTATGTCTGACCAAACTATCCGTCTTGTTTTCCAAACTCAGTATCTTGAGAACTATGGCGCCCATGATTGGGACGGTGAGGGTGAGTGCCCTCAGTACTGGAAGCCCAAGGGTGGTGCAACCTATATCGTTGCTTGCACTCCCGAGCAGCTCGCGGATGTCGAGTGGTACAATGCCGTTGAGAATGGCATTGCCAAGCGCAATGACTACGAGCAGGAGTACATCCTCGATGTCAAGGTGGTCGATGCTATCGACTTCGTGGAGTCTGACTATGTCGACTTTTGGGAAGCACCCATCAATGTTCACGTCTCTATTGGTGGCGACTTGTTGATGGAACAACAGATTCTTGACTACTGTTGTAAGGTGGTTGGTATCCGTCGTTGGGTTCAGAACGCGGAAGAGGGTATGTTCCCCCCGACTCTTGAAGAGTTTGCGGAACCTGTTGTCATCGACTGGCGTCTCGCGAAAGAGATGGAGATGCACGGTATCGATGACGAATACGAATCTTTATTGGAGTGTGCGTGATGGAAACTATACAACGTCTTGAGGAACTCATGAAATCACACGATTGGTTTTATGATTATTCGGATGATCATCGTATTTGGGAAAGAGGTCGTACTCAACGTGCTGAGATATATAGCACTGCGGATGCTCTTCGAAGTATGGGGTATTCATCCGAAGTTGATCGTTTGTTTGAGGAGTATGTTCCAAAATTATGAAAGACAAGTATAAAGGTTTTTACATGGGCATTGCACGAGACACCGCTCAATTGTCCACGGCAAGAAAGAAACGAGTTGGTGCGGTTGTCGTCAAGGATGATCGCATCATCTCTGTAGGCTACAATGGCACCCCTTCTGGATGGGATAACAACTGCGAAGAGTGGAAACCCTATGAAGGTGTGACATTTCATGTGGCAGGTGAAGACTTGGATGTCTATGGTGAATGGCACACCAAACCCGAAGTCCTACACGCAGAGGCAAATGCAATCACCAAACTCGCACGATCAACCGAATCGGGTGAGGATTCATCGATGTTTGTTACCCATGTACCATGCATCGAGTGTGCAAAGTTAATATATCAGTCAGGTGTAAAAGAGGTATACTATGATGAAGAATACGTTGCCTCGAAAGGAAGTGGTAAACAATTTTTAATCGAATGTGGTATTAAACTGGAGAAGTTAGATGAATAAGAAGTACCTTCTGTTATCCCTCGCGATACCAGTGGCCTTGATCTGGGATATTTTTTATGGTATCCTTACCTTTACTTATGATGTTTGTACTAAAATTGATCGAAAGGGAGAAGTCTTACTAGACAAAATTCAATCGTTATGAATATATTCTATGTCGACGACGATCCACAAACTTGCGCTAAACAGCACGTGGACAAACACGTTGTCAAAATGTCTATCGAGTATGCACAATTATTGTCGACTGCTCACCGTGTTCTTGATGGACATGTGTGGGAAGGTCGAACGACTAATGGACGCCGCATTGCTCGATACATGCATCCAGACTCAGTCATGAACACCGAACTCTACAAGGCGTGTCATGTCAATCACCCATCTGCAAAGTGGGTGCGCGAGTCTGCTGCAAACTATGAATGGTTGTATCAGTTATGGGCATGTCTCTGCGAAGAGTATACATACCGTTACGGTAAAAAACACTTGACGCAACATAAACTGGAGTACACTCTCTTGTTGCCTCCGGCGAATGCGGACACTGAAAAACCATTTACTCAACCAACCCCTGCTATGGCACAGTATCCCCATTGCATTGTTGAGGGTGATTCACTAACGTCATATCGTCAGTTCTACTGGGAAGATAAACGTCAGTTTGCCAAGTGGACACGACGTGACAAACCAGATTGGTGGGTTTGCTTTGAAGAAGGCAAACCTTATAACAAACGTAAACTTTTTTGGGAGATTGAAGAAAATGACGGGCAAGGGTGATAAACCAAGACCCTTTGGTGTCGAAAGAAAAGTTTTCGAGAACAATTGGGATCGTATATTTAATAAAGAAAAGAAAGATCTGGCATACGAGTCAGATAATCCTATAGAAAGACCATTCGAACCCTCACAACTGTGGGAACACTTCTGTGAAAAGGATCGAACAAGGATTGCAGTAGAAACCGGAAAGGCGTGTAATTGGTGTGGTCAATATGAAGATGGGAGTTTAGATTGAAGATTGTAATTGCTGGATATGGGCCTGTTGGTCAAGCAGTCGCCAATGTCTTAAATGAACACTCTGGTGTCGACATTGTAATCGACGATCCGTATAAGGGATATGAGTATCCTGCGGATGACACCGTTGATGGTGTGGTTGTCTGTGTCGCGACACCAATGAGTAAAAACGGTGTCTGCGACACATCCAACGTTGCTGATGTGTTCGAGAAGTACGGTAACACCAAGTATCTGATCAAGAGTGCGGTGATACCCACATTCCTTGAAGACTATGATGATCTTGACATCACAGTATCACCAGAGTTTCTCGCGAGTTCGAACGCCAATCGGAATCCTACCGATGAGTTTCGTTTTCAAAAGTTTGCGATCTATGGTGGTGGTTCGATGCGATTCTGGCATGAATTGTTCAAACCCGTGTTACCTTGCCTCGAAGAGGTTAAGTTTTGTTCGAGAGATCAAGCGGCATTTGGTAAGTATGTCGAGAACACTTTTCTCGCAATGAAGGTAACGTTCTGGAATCAGATGTATAAGATCTACAACGATCTGGGATACAAAGACTTTGATGCAATGGTTGATGCGATTACCATTGACCCACGTATTGGAACGAGTCACTCTCAGGTTCCAGGCCCTGATGGCAAGTTCGGATATGGTGGACATTGTCTACCCAAGGACACCATGGCGTTACTCAATATTTCATGTAGATCTACAGATACCGACTTTCTCGAATCAATGATTAGAGCAAATAGGAAGTTCCGTGGCGAGAATTAAGAGACCTACACCAAAGAAAAAGAAAACACTGATCCCCGAACCCAAGTGGGATAAGTTGTGCAAGGCGAAAACCGAAGAAGAACGCTTAGTCGCATGGCAAGAGTGTGATGCATATGTGCATGGTGAACTTACAGATCGTGAGAGACTACATTCACTCAAGAAATTTATTAGTATTGAGATGGGGTATAGTCTAGCAGAGATCAACGTCTTACCAGACACTTACCTGAACAGTTTTGCCAAACATGGGTGGAAGTATATTCGTTTAGGATATATGCCTGATGCAGTACGAAACAGTCTGGTTGATCAGATACAAGATCTGATTGATCGAAGAGATGAACTGCGGGAGAAAATGTTTTATGAACCCACGATACATCCATCGGTTTCAGAACTCGAACCAGATCACAAACTGAGTGTTGATAATGTCAAGACTTGGATCTCAGCATGGAAAAATAGTTCCGATCCAACATCTAAACAGTATGTGTCTAACATGCAGACCTATCTCAAAACCGGTGTTTGGTTGGACACACACTATGGTCTGAATCGTGAATACAAGTCTGTGCCGATTTGTGTCGCACTATCATACGATCATGAAGGCCTTGCAAAACGAACAAAGGGTGTCTATTACCCTGATTTAGGTATAATATGGAAATAAATGACGACAATGAATTGCAGAACTTGGTGATGACCAAGAAGAAGTTTCAGGGATTGGTTGAGATAACCGTTCGTGATCTCTCGCTGAACTATCTAGACGCAATCATTTATTTGTGTGAGAAGTATAAACTCGAGCCCGAAGATGCAAAGAAGTATATTAGTCCAGTGATTAAAGACAAACTCGAAGCAGAAGCAACACGACTTCGATACCTTCAAGGCGCAGATTCGGTTTTACCCATTGACTAAAAGACGTGCGTTACTCACCTACGGCGATAACAATGCCGCACCACCTATCGAACTGCCTGACACAAAATTATTTCAGTCGGAACGAGGGTCGCTCGCACGTAATTATTTCGAGAACAAACTAGAACTACTGAACCAAGAGTATCAGAACCTAGTGGAGTTATCAAAACTTAACGAGGCACTCTACAATGCGGAGTACAACTTTGTTCCCCGTGTTGGAGTGACTTACCATCTTTACCGCACTAGTGTAGGTAAAATTATCCTAAGTCTCATTGAACCTGAACGATGGGAAGGGCAAGAGTTCTTAGGGTCTTATGTTTATACTGCCGATTCTGTTTGGAAACCGCTTGAAAAGTCCGAATAGTTTTGGTACTATATACATTGTCACGTATACAGTGACGACTAACAAACTAGAAACTATACAGAGGAAACTCATATGTCTTTTGCAGATCTAAAACGCAACCGTAATTCTATCGCTGACTTGGTTGCAGCAGCAAACCCCGAAACCAAAACAGATAAGTCATCATATATCGATGAACGCCAATGGAAACCTACGGTTGACAAGGCGGGCAACGGTTATGCTGTCATTCGATTCCTACCCGCACGTGCTGGTGAAGTCCCGTTCGTTCGTTACTGGGATCACGGTTTCAAAGGCCCAACCGGACAATGGTACATCGAGAAGTCACTGACATCTATCGGTCAACAAGATCCTGTTTCAGAAATGAACAGCGAGTTGTGGGCGACTGAGTCAGACGAAATGCGTGCTCTGGTACGTGAACGTAAGCGTCGACTTCACTATGTGACCAACATCTATGTTGAGTCAGACCCATCTAATCCTGAGAACGAAGGCAAGGTATTCTTATACACATTCGGTAAGAAGATCTTCGATAAGTTGATGGATATGATGCAACCACAGTTCCAAGACGAAACTCCGGTCGACCCGTTCGACTTCTGGGAAGGTGCTTCATTCAAGTTGAAGATCCGAAACGTTGAGGGATATCGCAACTATGATAAGTCAGAGTTTGCATCACCATCACCTCTTCTTGGTGGCGATGATGATCAACTCGAAACAATTTACAATGGTCTGTATGACTTGAATGAGTTTACTGATCCTGCGAATTACAAGACTTATGAGGAGTTGAAGGCGCGTCTTCAGATGGTTCTTGGTGAACGGAATGGCAACCAGTTGTCTTCTCGTGAACAAGTGGAATTGGAAAGTGTGCGTGAGGCAGCGCCAATGCGTACCCAACCTGCTCCAGAACCTCGATCCAGTGTGGCAGACGACGACGAAGATACAATGTCATTCTTCTCCAAACTCGCCGCAGAAGATTAACCACTGTACGCACTCGCCCGTGTTCTATTGTCATTAGTTGGTGATGACATGGGCGGTGGTGGTACAACCGTGTTACTATTCTGATTACTAGAGTTCACAGAGTTGTCCTGAATAACTACATTTGGGGCAGCCTGTGAACTCGCTACATTTTCCATTGTTTCTTTCTGAACAACTTCAGTCGTTTCATCCACTGGTGGTTTAATAACATCTGCTTTTGCAGAATAATAGTCATCTACCATTCTATCGATTTCACCAACACCAAACGTTCTTTCAAAATTTGGTGGCAACACACCTTTGCTCTGTAAGAATTTTATCTTACCAATATTTCCTGATCCTAATGCTCTTGTCTTGTCAGACTTTGCTTTACCATAGTCAGACTCAGCAAGACGACTATCTCGTTGCAATGATTCGTACTGTGTTTGAACTTCAGGATTAGTATACCGTCTTTTTACTTCACCAAAGGGATCATCATCATCTACATACGTTTCAAATGCATTGGAGGAATCACTCTCAAAATCTTTAAGTGCACGTGCAGTGAGTTTTTTCTTGGTTTGCAATTCAGCAACTTCTTTATCAGAAAGTGATGTCTCACCGGAACCCCCAATCTCCCTTCCTCTTAACCTCGAAGGTCTATCTACAGAACCCATTTTAAAACTATCTTGTGATGACTCTTGTGGCGCAGCAGGTGATGTCGATGGAACAGCAGGCGCATCTCCACCATCATCTTTGAATGGATAGAAAGGCCCAAACCCCACCTTTTTTCCAATAACAGGAATTTCAAATTCTATACGGGGAATACCTATTTCAGAGAACAGGTTTGCGAATTTCTCTTTGATTCCTGAGAATGATGGCAACTCTGGTAATTTAAGATTAGAGAAAAAGTCAACGATACCAAATATCTTACCACCAATCCATGTGCCTAGATCGTTAAGTGATCCAAATACAAGATCCACACCATCTTTCATGATATCAAAGGAATCTAAGAACTTTGCGAATCCTTCGAATCCAAGTTTCTCTGAGATGAAGGACAACACGTCCTTGATGAATTCAAATGGCCATAAAACAAAACCTAACAGACCCTTTGCTGCACCAATAAATCCAAGTGCGGTCTTACCTAATATTCCAAACTCTTCACCCTCTTTTTCGATTTCGTCTTTTGCTCCAGTGAATACAGAAAAAATCAAACCGACCGGATAAAGTATCTTACCAAGGATACGACCAAATGCACCTAATGCTTTAAAGAAAGGTGTGTTTGTGATTTTCTCTCCAAATCGTCGCACAGGTTCAAACATTTTACTCAGGTTTTGAGACAAGGTGGTCATGTTTCCACCTCGTAGGAATTTATTTGCAAAGTTGTTATACCAATTTGAAATAGTGGCACCAAAGTTAGATATACCGGTAGAAATGCCTGTGGTTACACGAGTGAACCCATTTCTTAAATTCTCAAGACCTCTACCAAATGATTTCATAAACTTTTTATTAGATGCATTGAATCTTTGAACCATACGTTCATAACGTGCAGTAAAACTCGCATTGAAGTTTCGAATACTGTCTCTTACTGCACCAACAAACCCTTCGAGAACGTTTTTGGCAAAAACACCCGCACCAATGGCAAGAGTGGTGATTCCCGCATTACCAAAATCGTAGGTTTGTGGATCACCTGTTGGGGGAGGAGATCCTGGCGCGGGAGGGCCAACAAAGGGTGGGGGCGCACTTCTTTCTCTGAGTCCCTCTCGATATCGACGACCTGCCTCGAACGCTTCCGCCTTCATAAAATTCAACATGTCGTCGAATTTATCGATCAGAATGTCAAGACCAGTTACTCCTGCTTCTTGCAGTTCGATCATGACCTTTGTCTTGTCGATAAGAGCTCCCAACGTCTCGTTGGTTTTCATCTGTTCTACGACTACATCATCCAGAGTAATTGTTGCCATTTTTTGCCTTCTCTCGTGCTTGTTTTTCTTCTTCCAATGCCTGAATCAAGAGAATCGTATGAACTTCCCTTTCCCAAGGCATCATATTATCCAACTCTGTCAGTGTGTAATTATGGTGCCTCTGCAACAAGAAATTGACCTTATAATGGTTCGACAGTTCTTCATGCGCGAGGCATATTAAAAAAAACTATTCATCCCCTTAATTTCAATGACGTTCATTGCTTCACATTCTGTGCAGGTCATGTCCAAATCATACTTGACCGTTGGTGCATCCTCGAAAAACGAGGTTACTAATAAAAACTGTTCCTGAGTCATTGACTCAAGGAATGCGATCACACTTTCGTATGGTTCGTCTTCTACGTTAATCTTTTCGTCACCACTGATTACCGACTTGATTGATGCTGCAAGGAAACCAAAACCCATCTCATTAGATTGCATGTCAGCAGGAACGTCATGGTAACTAGGGTATTTCATTTCCACAACAATATTATCTGATATACGAATCATAGGATCTTGATTTGACTTTGTGCATTCGATCTTATGCAAAGGTACATTCACAAGATTTCTTTCATCGCATGATGGACATCGAACGTTTATCTGACTATTCTCGCCCGTCGATTTGCATCTCAACTGAATAAAAATATACTCTAAGTCAAATGTAGTCAGTTTACTTACATCAACACCCTCGACACAGGCAACAATCGTATCATGAACGGCGTCCATGATTTGCCTCGTATCTTCTGACGCAGATGCCATCAATAACACCTTTTCTTCTTTGACCAGATAGGGACGATATTTTAATTCCTGTCCAGTAGAAGGTACAGTCAATGTGTACTTTGGTGTATCGTTTAGTTTAGGTAATGCCATGATCTATCTCCATGTTTAAATTCTTCTTCCGCGTTTCAATATTGAATTCAGTATTTTTCCGCCAATCTGCTGTTGTATGTCTTCGGTTTGTCCAACACTCACATCGATGTTTGTAGAACGACTTGAAGGTATCTGAGAACCCTTCCACTTTCGATAACTAAACGTAGCAGTTATCTCACTGATTGTTCCACTCGCATCATTCGACAACGTCTCTTGTTGAAATGCAATCGGAAATGCATCCATAATGTGCCAAGTATATCTAACAGCGGCACTGTTGCTTATACTGACTGTTGCGCCAAGGTTGATATTTATAATGTCGGTATTGACTCTTGCATCTCTTCTTGCCAGAGGTATTGTAGACCCCTTGTCCAATTGAAATATTCGAATGTCTCTCAGATATTCGTCCGGATATGATACACGATAATTGTTCTCAAGATTAGGACTGACATCTCGAACCATCGCCTGTTGCCATGTTTCGATGTAATGTCGAGTCAAGTGATCGTTCATCACAAGAAAGGTCATAGTGATGTCGTCGTTTTGATATCCATATGGCACTTTCATTATGTCAGTGCCTAGTTCACGATCAACGGTTATCATGGATCGTGAGGGTAGACTAATACTCTTTACAAAAAATTCAACTGCGGTCTTCTGGCCGGTACTTGCACCTAACACAGGTAGACTCACATAGAAGAGACTTGGATTTGCATATCCACCACCTTCTCCTATCTTAGATTTGAAATCATCAATCGTTGGGATTTTCATGAAATCATTTTCCTTGCATCTCTATATGCTTGTGACTGTCCACCCTTCTGCCATTGTGCAGCGGGTAAGAATGTTGCAATCTCCCACTCAGGTGGTGGAATATATGACAGTTGTCCTTCCACCTGAGACGTAAGATAATGTTTGAAACAGGGTTTGAAGTATTTCATTTTACTTGCAGACTTCAGATAATCGTATGATACGCCAAATGAGGTTGTTTCGTCATATCTCTTGTTATTTGTTATGTCCATCAATGCATCAAGAAACTTTGCACGAAGAGGGATTGGTAGATAGTGTAGATTCAAACCATAAAACCCCTTGGGTGCAGGCCCAACTGCGATGACCAACGGAAACGCATCCCAATAGGGAAGGGTGTCACGATGTTTTGCGTCGTAGAAAAACATATACATCGAACCCACGGCAGATCTCGCTCTCTTCTCGATCATATCCGCATCCATCAACTCTCGTCGATTGACCTTTATGTTCTGTACACGTTTTCTAAACCATGCACGTGACTCCCGTGTGCGTGGTGTAATCCCCGCACGGAATGCCTCGAATTCTACTTTCTGAAATAAATTACTCACTACGATTCTCCATCATTTCTGATGCTTTAGTTTCCCAAACCATAGGCAACAATCCGTGAACAATTAACACGAAAGCGACACTCCATGCAAAACGCATATGTTGGAAGTACGACTCATTGATTTCCCTTAAATGTTTCATGAATCTATTTAGTCTTTTTTCTCTTATATTTTGGCAGGGGTTTGAGTTTCTTCATTGGTTTCAATGTTGCACCAATCATTGACTTCAACGGTTCCGTCTTTTCTGTCCAGATCTGAAACTCCCATCCACGATCCTTGGCGTACTCATTAGCCGCTTCCCACTTATTCATGTTCTTGACGTAGGTATAACCCTCAGAGATGTATCGTTTGGTGCGTCTTCCACCGGTGGGTGGTTTTGTCTGTGCCTCTGGTTTGATCTCAACCAACACAGTTTTGTTTTCAAAAACAATCTTGAGATCCATGAAGTACCGATGATACTTGCGATCAACCTCATACAGATAGGGGATGACAACTTCCTCACTGCTCCACTTTTTCACATTAGGATTTTCGTCACACCATCGAAAACAATGACGTTCCCACATAGAACGATAAATAATATTCGTGGGATCACCTTCATATTTGTGTTTATTCTTGGGTGTGAATTTGCCTTTATATGCCACAGTTTCCCTATAAATACCCTTACAATAATTCATTTATTTAGAGTCGAACTATGGCACTACCACTGGAAGAACGAAAAGCGAGACGGGAAGCACAACGTCTGCGAGGTAACACAAACACTGCAACGACACCTGAAGAAGAGGTGATTGCACAACGAAAAGTGGAACCCGAAGAAAACGCCGTTCCTGAAACTACAAAGGCACCTAAGTCCAGAGCAACTCGAAAGTTTCAATACCCATTGTCGGGATTAGAAACTGCTCCTGCTAGAATTTCATTTTCTTCATATTACATTGAACCTTTCTTCGATCTTACGGAAGTGCGTAGCACAGATGACCGTAACTTGGCAAAACAAGGCGAAAAAGAAGAGGAACAGAAAGAGTACACATCATTCGTTGAAGACGTGCAAAATGCGGCAAAGGGATTGGCAGAATATGTACAATCATACAAGCGAACCGACAAGGGAGTGTTTCAGGGTTCGGTCACATTACCTTTACAAAAGAATCTATCATTTACCGATGGAGTATCATACAACGTTGCTGAACTTGGATTGATTGCGACTGCGGGTGAATTGGGTAACGCATCACTGGACAATGGACGAATTGGTGGTGCGGCAAAAGCATTGGGGTCTCAGATAGCAGCAAAAAGTGGAACGCTTGCAGCTAGTGCTCTTGCGGGTGCAGGACTAGGTAAGTTGGTGGGAAGTACGGGTGCAGGTTTTCTTGCTGGTGGTGTTGGAGGTACGTCTCTTGCAGATCAAGCAGGTGCTGCTGCAAAAGCGGCAAACAGAGTATCTGCTGCACCGAACGAAAGAACACAGTTTGAAAAGGTCAACCTTAGAAACTTTGAATTTTCTTTTAAAATGATTGCAAGGAATCGCGCTGAAAACCAACAGATAAAACAGATTGTTAGATTCTTTCGAGAAGAAGTCTATCCCGAAGCGATTCTGGTAGGAGACGCTCCATTGGCCTACGAGTTTCCTAATGTATTTCAGATCGATATACGAAATGGGAAAAACGGTGAACCTGCCCCAAGAATTCAACGGTGTTACCTTGAATCAGTTGTGACCAATTTCAATTCCACGTCGGTGGGTCTATATGATGGCGAAGACTTTATGGAAGTGGATATTTCGTTACGATTCAGAGAGATCACCGCTCTCGATAAAGGCAAGATTAGGAAGGGATACTAATGTCTAATTACTTCAACAAATTTCCTAAAATCGCATATTTTTTCGGTGACGAGACTTCTCCGACAGTCTTTCAGGAATTGAACAAATACACAGATCTTATTGATCTCTATCGGGATGATGCTGGTGCATATATCGAGTATGAAATAAAAGACGGAGAGAGACCCGACACATTGTCATATCTCTTGTACGGAAAAAGCGAGTATGAATTTACCTTTTTCCTTATGAATGAACGTCTCCGTGAAACTGGTTGGCCTATGACACTTCAACAAGTGTATGATCGTGCACAAAATGATCTATTCAAGAACTACACATGTAAACTTTTGTTGTCAACTGCGGATTCTGCCGCAGAGTTTTCTGACATCTATCCGGCCGGAACATCTGTTCTTGTTAGTGGAAAGTCAGGAACAGTGATTCGAAAAAATCTAGATGTGGGTGAAATAACAATCGCGTCAGATAGTGATCTGACCGGTTCCGTTACCTTGGCGTACCAAACACCAACAACCGATCCACAGACTATTGGTGCATCACTATCCAACACTGTGTATGAATATGAAGGAACACATCACTACGAAAACGACTCTGATCAGTGGTTAGACAAATACTTTGATGATTTGTCTGGTGCCACACTCAAAACAAACCTAGACTATCTGATCGACCAAAATGACGAATCAAAGAGAATTGTCGTCCTAAAGAAAGAACTCGTGGGTCAGTTGGTTGGTGAACTTAAAAGGTTATTGACCTAATAATGAGTGTATCAAGTTACAGAATACTTAGCGCTGAAGTAATCCTATCAAGCAATAGTGAAAGGACGAGCGTGGTTGATATCAGTAAGAATATTATTGAGTTAGTATTCTATGAGAGTCTGTCCAAACCTTATGTGGATGGACGACTTGTTATGGTCGATGACTTTGGTTTTCGAAACGATCTATCTATTCAGGGCACAGAACGAATTGTTCTCAGTATTGGTTCTGGAACAGAAGGTGAAGGAATCATCAATAAGACGTTTTTCTTTTCGAAAATAAACGACTCCATAAAGAACAACGAACGAAGTGAAATTCTATCGATCGATCTGGTAGAGGAACATGTTTACGTCAATTCTATTAAGTCGATTAGTCGATCATATTCTCAGACACTTGAGGACATGGTCATCGACATTGCTGACAGAGACTTAGGCAAGACCATCGTTAAGACTTCCTATTTCGACACAAGTGCTCAGGGAGAGAGAAAGGTAATTGTACCCTACCTCAGTCCACTTGAGGCGATGCAGTGGATAGGCACACGGATGACTACCAAAACAGGATCGCCAATTTATGTTCACGGGGATTTGTACAGTAACGCACTGTATATGTCAGGACTTGATAAACTAATGCAAGAGAGTGTAGTCAACGAGAAATTGCCGTTACGATATGACGATGCATCTAGTAGTGGTGATGATGAACAGGATATCAGGAAAACATATACACAGATTTCTAATTTCAAAGAACTTGACGGAGAGGATTCTTTGGCACTCTATGAAGAGGGTGCGATCGGTTCATACTATGCAAACATAGACGCGGGAACAGGTCAGGTCTTTGGCAATCATATCACAGTACGTGACATACTAGACGATTTTTATACCAATGGATTGATTGACAAAAATACCACACAGTCAATATTTGATCCCTCGTTATATATCGATGGGATACCTTCTGATGAGTATAATTCGTTGTACATTCACCAGATAACATCATCTAAGACATATAATCAGTATAAAAGTTATCACGACGAAACGCCTCAGATAGATGGCAATACATTATTTGAATCTCGACTCAAGATTAAGAACAAGATCATTCGTCAAATACTGAAGAAAAATACCATCGACATAGAGATGGATGGTGCTTTGTTTTTAGAAAAAAAGATATCGGTCAGTCGAAAGATGCGTGTTCTTTTCTTGAACCCTAACAGTCAACAGAACTTTTCATCGCCCGAAACGAACATTGATTCAAGAAAGTCTGGGGATTATCTTCTTACGAACATATCACATCGAATGATCGATGACTCACATACAGTGACTTGCCGAATGGTTAAACTAGGCGACATACCGAGCGACTTTGTACTATGAACGTTTTAAGACCAATACAAAAAGAATTCTATGGTGACGACTATCGATGGTTCTTTGGTACCGTCATTAATGCACAACCACCTGCTGGTCTTGAAGGACGTGTCAAGGTGCGTATTAATGGTGTTCATAGTCCACAAACGGAAGACATACCAGAAAAAGATCTTCCGTGGGCGCAGGTTTTAATACCCTCAACTGAGGGAGGAGTGAGTGGGTATGGTCGCATACCACAACTTCTTGCTGGATCGTTTGTCTTCGGAGTATTCCTTGACGGTGCATCATCTCAGATACCTCTTGTGATGGGTTCGTTGCCTCGTGTGGAGTTTCCATCATCTATTCAACGGGGACGCATTGGTCTCACTGAAACCACCACACGATTGCAAAATTCTGTGACCGAAATCTTGTTGAACGACCAACTGCAATCTACATCGGTTCAGTTACGCCGTCAACAGTCTATGAAGTTCTTTCTGGACAACGGATACAATCTAATACATTCTGCCGCCATTACAGGTGCATTACAAGGCAGATCAAAGTTTCAGACTTATGGAGACGATCTTATCTCCGGAATCGCAGGTTGGGACAGATATACATCAACCGGTAGTCGGTTCAATGGTTTGCTGTCATTCTCACAGAACTTTCAACCGTCTTCTGACTGGCGTCTGTACTCTATTCAGTTGCAGTACGTATTATTTGAATTGAGAAATCGTTTTGGTGCAGCGAACAGAAGACTTCTAAATACCACCGATATTAAATCAGCAAGTGCGGTAGTTAATGAGTATTATCTTTTCACAACAAATAACACAGAGAATCTTGCACAACTCGCATATGATGAGGTGTTCGTATGAGTGATTATTCTAGCGCAAAGGATAAACTAAATCAGACGTTAAAGAACAATCGAAATCTTGCGGGTAAGGATGTTATTGAGTCGCAGGCACGAAATGCAGTTGATGCGACCAAGAACTCTCTCGAAACACAAGCGGGTGCAATCGCTGGAGAGATCAATGGTGGAATACAATCTCTGACACAGAAGTTTGACAAAGCGCAGGGATTGTTGAATAATACTACTACCGAAGGATTGCTTAATAGTGCATCCAAAAGTATTGAAAACCTTACGTCTAATGTAGTTGATAATCTTATTGGTTCGATCACTACACCAACAACATCTAAAATTGCAATTACATTTAAAGAACTCGATCTCGGCAATGGTCTGACCATTCAGGTACCAGATACTTCTTCACTTGAACCTACGGGTGGTGCAGACACAATTTCAGGTGTTTTGAAACAGATTACTGGACTCGATGTGGGTGGAGGTGATCTACAGAAACAGGTGTTGGACGCATCACCGGACGGTCTTCTCAAGGCAGGTGCAAGGATTGAAGGTAAAATTGGTGCGTTTACCAGTGAGTCGATTAACTCTCTTGCCACTGCCTCAGTCACAAGTGTAACTGATAAACTTGAAGCGACCGGTGCACTTGCAGATGTGAATAGAGGAGTGAAGTATATCGACACTTCACAAATCGAAGCGGACTCTACACAACCAAACTTTGGTGAAGTTGTTTCAGGATCAATCGCAACAATCACTCCAACATCGCCTGGCAACACTGCTGAATTCAATGCGATGATTGCGAATGCAAAGACAAAACCCCTTGCGGACTTGCAATCATTGGTAACAAAGGATCTCGAAACAAAAGTGAATCTTGTCGCAGGTGCAAATGACTTCTCACAATTATCGGGTGGAAAAGAAGGCAAACAAGTAATTCAAAGTGCACAGAAACAAAAATCTCTTCGTGACCAATATCGTGCGACTCAAGAGGAAAGGAATTCTTTGGTACAGTCAAGAGTTGCCGGAGATGGAACTACAGGTATTGTACAACAGTTAAGTGTTGAAAGTTTAACAGAGATTCGTAAACAAGTCAAGGAATTTGCACCAAGATTATCTAGTGCGGATATCAATCGCGTGATCAATTTGTCGCAGGGCAATTCACAAGAATTTTCACAGGCGGTTGAGTTATTGTTTCAATCGACAGGTAAGAGCGCTGCAGAGATTCGTGCTTTCCTCAAGACACTGGACACCACTATCACTCGTGCGACATCACCTGAAATTACCGACACAGTGTTCGATGAACCCTATGTCATAGGTTCGTTTGCAAAGGAATGGAAGAATGGTTTTGGTGACCCAGTGTTCCCCTACATATCTTCAGTTGAAGAGTTACAGGCAGAATTTAAAAATATTGTACGAGATGTTACCGAAATAGTTGTTCACTGGACAGAAACTCCCACAAACAAAAACATTGGTAGTGAAGAGATAAATGCAATTCATCTAGCAAACGGATTGGCAGGTATTGGATATCATTATGTGATTCGACGTGATGGTTCATTGCAACGTGGGCGTCCTGTAAACATTCAGGGAGAACATGCCGTCACAAACAATCACAACGAAAGAAGTATTGCGGTGGTGTTTGTTGGTGGTATTAATGCGCCTAGTGAAACACCGAATCTATTGGACTTTACCTCAGTACAATCTTTGACACGTTCACAGTTTAACACATTCGATCACATATGTCGATCTTTTTATAACGTTTTTGCGGGTGGTCAAGTCGTAGGACATCAAGACATTGACGCATTAACTATTGACCCCGGCTTTGATGTTCGTGCATACGTAAAGGCAAACTTTGATAAGGATTCTAAGTTTAGCGACCCACTGACACAAGGGCCACTGACCGTGGATGAGATTAACTCATGACAAATTTTTCAGACGAATATAGAACGCGAATAAAATCGGACAAGTCGGGACTAGGAAAAGAAGTCACTGAAGGTATACCGAAAGAAGGGTTTGCTGATCCAACAGGTCAGTTTCCAAAACGCGAATACTTCTATGACACCTCGATAAACAAGGCAGCGACCGGTGAAAAGGTCAATCGTCTTTCTATCGGTGGTGGTGATGTTGGAGTTGATCTAGAACTACCAGATCAAGAACCGTCTATCTTTCCGTTTAATCAGATACAAGAAACACCATCGGGACACTCGTTTGAGATGGATGATACGCCTGGCGGTGAACGAGTTCTTATCAAACATCGAACAGGTGCAGGGATTGAACTCCGTGCGGATGGTTCTGTTCTCATATCAACCCGCAGACAACGAGTAGAAGTTGTTGGTGGCGATTCAAAGGTAATCGTGGAGGGAGAAGGTGATCTTGTTTACAAAGGTAATGTTGATCTACGTGTCGACGGTGATTTCAATGTTTCTGTTGGCGGTAACTATAACCTTAATGTCGCGGGCGATAAAGTCGAAGATATCAAAGGAAGACATACCAAGACAGTAAACATGGATCAAAACTATGTGATACGCGGAACACGAGGTTGTCAGACTATCGGTCTGAGTACCGACACTGTGTTGGGTGATCGTTATGTCGTTACCAAAGGCAACAACAATATGCTCACCGAAGCATCCACTGAAATTTTGACCGGTCAAGATTTGATTACTACTGCGGTTAATGAGTGGGTGTCAGCTGCATCAACAACCAATCTCGCGGCAAGATCTCTTTCTGCGATTGGACAAAAGGGCACATTTGGTGGCCCCAACCACGATTACTATGGTAACACGTATGGTGGAAAGCCTGGCGATAACACAAACCTATCCACATTCTATGGTGTGTTTGTGGGACGTGCGACAGAAGCGATTCATGCAGACTATGCAATGAAAGCGACAGAGGCGAAGTTTGCAGAAGGTGCAGCAAAAGCACTCAAGGCCGCATCGAAGAAACCCGTCACACTTCCACCCGCAATACCCGAAGAAGGTATTATGCCTTACAATCCACTTGAACCTGCTGCACCATTACCTACGG
>Ga0102960_1000250_pt1 | contig 19574 bp, 27 predicted proteins | sample SalPon2_B_H2O_MG_2_FD_84521 | JGI IMG/M metagenome (GOLD analysis project Ga0102960, IMG submission 84521) | Salt pond water microbial communities from South San Francisco under conditions of wetland restoration - Salt Pond MetaG SF2_B_H2O_MG | ecosystem: Environmental > Aquatic > Non-marine...
CACCCAAATTCCTGAAAATTTAGTGATGGCGAATCAAGATGCTATCGGAGGGGCGATTATTGAAGACGGCAGAGGAGAAAAATTATGGGAAGTCTGGGTCATGACCTTTAAAATGGTAGATGGGAGGGGTTGATTTGAGTCTGCCGGTTCCGATTAATTGGATTCGTGCGGGTCAAGATAATAACCTTCAATACCGAGTTATTTTCAGTGATGCGTGTTTTGGAACCCCTAATTTGTATCAAGGCATTGGATATTTTTCTCGCCTTGAAGATGCTATCAATTTTTTGGAATCGGGAATTATTATTCAGTGGTTGTTAGACGACGGAAGTATAAGGAGGGGCGAAAATTGGCCTTTGCCACCCAATCCTCAACAGTATTTAGTAGATTTTGAAGGAGCGACCTCATACAACCCAGTCATGAAAAAACATCTGGTCGGTTTTACGATTTTGCCAGACTATTGGAGTAAAGATTCTCCTTATTACTCCGATGATACTGCATGGATTACCATGGATAACGAACCAATTGCAGGACATATTCTTTGCCATAGCCCAGAGGCTGGTTCCTACGCTGAGATTTACCTAACGGGATTTGGGGTCAGCACTATCCTAAAAATAGATTTCGTAGAAGGTGGCAATGGATTTGACTCTTACTTTCAAACTGTTGGTTGGAAAGACCTTTATTCGGGATATTTTGAAATTGGCAGAGACACTTACTCAGCAGTATTGCAGCAAAAAATTGCGGATTCTCCGGCTCAAAAACTTCGTCAATAGTCTTGCTCGTCATAGGGTCCAAACGCCAGACCGAAAATGATAATAAACACGGCTATTTCCCAGAATCCCATTTCAATCCAACCTGATTTCTCTCCATTCTACTCGTCCGGCTTGCACCAAATCTCGGATACGGCGTTGTTTCGTGGTAAGTGATGACTTTCCTGATTTGACATCCAGCATCACAATCTGACCCCGCTCCAGATTTTCTTGCTTGTTTTCATACCAGTTGAATACCACATAATCAATCGGCTGCCCCAAGAAACTCCAATCTTTGTGGTCCCACTCTTCATCAATATCAGGGTGGTTCAGGAAGGGAGTCCACTTTTCCAGCAACTGACCTCGTTGCGTGTGGGCTGATGCCGCCCGACCTTTTTGTTTTCTCATTTCTTTGGTCATGGTGTTGAGTTCATCCGCCAGAATTCCATTGTCGGTTCGCAAGTCATGAATCATTTTTTTCTGAAGAGCCGATTCTTCCATCAGAGATTCCATGGCTGCTTCCACTGTGTCGGAAGTAGCACTCATTTCCAGTTCCACAATTTTGAGTTCGGCTTCATGAACCTCTTGCTTCAATTCTGTGGCTCGCTCGGCTTCCAGACGAACTTGACGCTTTTGCGACCAGCCCCACCAAAAAACAATCAGGGTTATCGCTATGTCTGCTAACAAAACCCCGAACCACAAGTCCATAATAGACTTAATGTGTTGTGTCCTATTTCAAACTTCGCCATTGAGAACCCGCTGCTTGAAACTCCCAAACCTCTTGGGTCTGCAATCGCACATCATGTTGCAAGACTTCGGCGGCTTGCCACCATTCTAATTCGTGGTTAGTTCGGAGCAATACCGAATTGTTTTTGTAAATCGCACCAATCTCGGTTTCTTTGTGGTCGCCCTGATACACCACCCAAACCCATCGGGTCATAGACGCATGGTCTTCCCAATGGTTCAGTCCAAAGTCAATGCGAAGCAAGTGTCGCAAGGCATCACCTTCAAGGTGCAGTTGGGCTTTCAGCATCAATTCCCAAAGACTCACAGATTTCCTTGTATCGGTTGCGAATCGTCACTTCGGTCACACCTGCGGCCATCGCCACATCTCGCTGAGTGCGAGTAATGGTGTTGATACGAGTCGCCAAATAAACTGCGGCGGCAGCGATACCAGTTGGCCCACGACCCACAGTTAGCGGTCGGATTTGCTCAAACTCCAAGATTCTGCGAGCCAAAGCCTCGGTGCGAGAATCCAGATTCAGTTCACTGCAAAACCGTGGCACATATTCGGTCGGTGCAGTCGGAAGAATGCGGATGTTGAGTTCACTCATCACACGCTTGTAAGTGCGTCCAATTTCCTTGCGTCCAGTGCGGGAATGCTGACCAATTTCATCCAAAGTTCGGCTCATACTGTTGAGTCGGCAAGAGGCGTGAATGCAAGCCGCTACCACACCTTCAATGCTACGGCCACGAACCAATTGCTTTTCTACTGCTCGCTTGTAAATCCGAGCCGCATTTTCTTTGACATACTTCGGCAGTTGCATTTGTGAACCCAGACGCTCCATTTCATTTAGAGCCGTCACCAGATTGCGTTCCTTGGCATCTCGGATGCGAGTGCGTTGGTGCTGACGACGCAGACGGTTGTATCGGCGGCGTTGTTCCGTAGAAAGTCGCTGACCTTGACCATCAGTGTAAGCCACAGGCATAGCCGTAGTAAGTCCACCATCGTGATACATTTCTGATTTCGGCATACCCCAGCGTTCGCCTTCCGAGCCAGAGCCATCAGCAAACACACGGTTGTCTTTGCCCAAATCTATCTGACCAGATTCTCCCTCCAGCCCACAATCGTCGCAGAACAAGATACCTTGTTCATCTGGATTCATGCTTTTGCTTCCACATTCTCGGCACGAGTAAATGTCTACTTCAATTTCACGGTTTTCGTCTGTCATTGTAATCTACCTATTCCCTTCTTGTGTGTCTACCTATTTAAGTTTAACGCTAAGGTTATATACCCAATTGCTCAATCGTGTCCTCCACAACCAGCGTTTCTCATAAAGTCGGATTGCTTGTTGCGAATCGTGTGATAGCGTCCCACTTCGCACCAGATTAAATCGCCAAAGTTGCGTTCTTCCATTTCCCTTTCTACTCGGAAGGCAGGACACATCCAGTGATTAAATCCTGCTCGCACTTGGTCATTGGCTCGGAAAATAATTGCAAACTCCGCTTCGGGCATTCGCTGATAGAAAAATTCACAGGCTCGGCGGGTGCTTACAAAACGCAGTCCTGACTCTTCATGGTCAAAGGCGGCTTCATTTCGGCATTCTTGCCAGACGGCTTCTAATTCGGTTTCGGTTATCATGTTTCTCACTCCTTTAATCTCTCCACAGTATATAAAGAACTCAATTTTGTGGCGGCACCCAGATTCCAGTTTGCACCCAATGAGCGAAAGCGTGTCCGACTTGACAATCGTTGCAGACCACATAGACCTCATCATCAGAAAACATTTGCAGACCACCTTGACGAACCTCAGGTTCGGTCCAGCCCCGCCATGTCGGACGCATCCGAGGCAGTTGTTGGTCGTAGCCAGTGCTGGCACAGAAGGCACAGGACTTAGCATTCATTCAATAATCCACTCCTCGTAAATGTATTCTTCGGTTTCAATTCGGATTTTCAGTTGGTCGGCCATGTTTGCTTCCTCCTTTTCTATTCTATATTAGGTCGCCATTGGTTATAAAGGTTTCGGGTTCCTGCATCAATCCTCTGGCCTCCATGGGTTAGTATCGTGCTTAACGGACTCCCTGCCCCAAAGCCAAATCCACACCGCATCCCAAACGGCATGAGTGCCGGGACCCAATACCGTTTCCAATTTGCTGGTAATTTCTTTGGGGTCGGGAGTAATCAGTAAATCTTGAGCCTCATAAACTGACGAGGATTGGTCATAGACATAGAAACTAATCCAAAACTGTGAACTTCCCGGTTGTGAAGGCACATTAACAGTTCCGGCTGAAATCCAGACATTGCGGTTGCGTGTGGGCATAGACACATCCACATTAAACCACGAATTGAAATGGTCGTAGTCGGAGTCCTTCGCATTCATCTGCTCAAACACATTATACTTGCTGGGTCGCATGGTTCTTCCTCAATATACCTTAGGCGTTCATTGGTTATAAACCCTTCGGTGTCCTGCATCACTTATCTAATTCTAAGTAGTGTCCTGCAATCCACGCAAAGATGAAAATACCTGCCAGCCAGCAAAATTCATACATTATTACACCTGCTCTAACCGGACTCCAATATAACGAGTGCGAAGCATCATATCGGCGGCTTTGGCTTTGGCTTCGGTTTCCGAACCAGTAAAATTGTTGAAGTGTCGCCACTCCGAACCATCCCATCCGTAGATTTTCCACTTGATAGTCATGCCAACAACTCCATGAGGATAAAAAGTGCGAATGCGGTTCCCATAACAACACCAATAGTCAGAATTGTTGTCCATCCAAAAACTGCAAACACTGTCTTAATGGTTTCTCCCAATCCAAAAACAGAGGATGCAACACCATTTTCAGGAGTAGTATTTTCATCCAACCAATAATTCTTTCGGACCACCTTACCACAACCACCCAATAATCAAAACCATTGCCACCAGTCCCAGACGCATGGCACGAGATTGCCACAGCATTTTCTCATAGTCCGTCATTTCAAAACCTCCTCACACGAAGTTCCAAGGCTTCTACCTTGTGTTGAATAACGGGATTTCGTAGTTTCGGGTAAAGTCGCTTGAGTCGGTTCAATCGCCATTGCATTATTCGGTTCCACATAGACATATATTATGCACCTACCTATTTAAGCATTTACTGGCTGGTAGATGGTTGTCTTCCATCGCACCACATACCAGTCCGCAGGAAGATTATCGGTGGGGTCGTCTGAACCTGTGGCTCTAACCGACACAGTGAGTGTTCCATTTACCCAGATTTCTGAGTGATTGGTTTCTCCAGCCGAAGCCGTTGGCTCATAAGTCCAGACCACTTCGGAACTGTTGTTGTTTTCTGACACCGAGATTTCAAAAGTGATATTGCCTCGTTCCCACAATTGTGGTTCATGAAATACCGTGGTCCAATTGACTTGCACCAATATGCTTCCATTTACCGCCAAGTCGGTAGAATTACCGACACCCATAGGGAGTAAATTAGTGAATTGGTAAGAGTGATTGGTCATTTCCACAGTGGGCTGCCATTCAGTTTCAGGCTCATCCGCCACAGTTTCTTGCGAACCCATACATCCTGACAATAACATCAAAACCACTAACATCAAGGCCACGGGTTTCATTCTGATTCCTCCATAAAACTAAACAAGTGAGCGATAACCGCTACGGTCCAACCATTACCAATCAATCGGTATCGGTGTGTATCGGCTACTGAGGAGGTATAATTGTCGGGAAGAGTTTGCAACCGTTCCGCTTCTAAAGGTGTAATTTTTCTGATGCCGGTCGCAGTTTGGTGATAGTTTCCTTTCCAATTGGCAATTTGTCGGGCCGTCATGCAAATCGCAACTTCGGGGTCAATGGCTGTGAATCCTTTCGGAACATCTGTGCTATTTTGAATCCGATTCAGGTGAGCCGCTGTAATCCAGTATTTTGGGTCTACTTGCGAGTCGGGTTGCAAAATATCTGCGAAACGGCGTTGCTGGTCTTCTGGCATAGTAATGCCCGGAATGTTAGTCCAATACAAACGCTGACGAGATTGAGGAGAAACCAATCGTGAATTGATACGCAGAGGTTCTTGCCCCAGCCTTTCCGTAATCACGGCTTCACTTTGCTGGTTCATTCGGACATTTTCCAACAAGAAAAACCGTGGTTGCACCGCTTCCACGATTTCTGCGAATCGGAAGAACAGTTGCGAGCGAGGGTCATCAAAGTTCAGTTGTCTACCTGCAAAAGAAAATCCCTGACATGGCGACCCACCCATGACCAAATCAATATCATCTGGTAAATCCCACTCTCTCCAATTGTTAATGTCGCCCAATTGCTCGGTCGCAGGAAAGTTGGCTTCAGCCACTGCAATCGCTTTCGGGTCAATTTCTGAGGAAAGGTATCGGTCATAAGTAATACCCGCTTGTTGCAAGGCTACCTGTCCGCAAGAAACTCCATCAAAAAGTCCCAATACAGTTCTGAGATGCACTTAAATCACTCCAATGCACGATACGGAGCCTCAACCTCATAACGAGTATCGGCTCGTCCAATCAATTTCACGGGATGGCTTCGGTTGCGGGCGATAGTTCCTACCACTTCTTCTCCCAATTCCCTAAATCGCTTATCTGAGCGACACACAAAGGTCACCCGACGAGGCGAAGGCGGATAACGACCACCCTTGCCCGTGGCTTTCAAGCGTTCAGCAATTTCGGTGCTAATCATGGCTCGTTCTCGCAATAATTCGGCTACTTCTTCAATCCAACGGTTGGCTCTAATACTCATTTTTCATACCTCAGTTAATCAAGTCCCCGAATCGTTCCTTTAGCACAGTATAGTCTACGGCTTTGATATGCTTGCAGTCTTGCTTGCGTCGGCGGTAGTCTACACAATTGCATTGCTTACGGTCACCCCAATCAATCACAGTATAACTGTTTTTTCCATCGGTTGATTCAACTTGCCATGTGTGAGCGTCCTTTCGGACTACGGCATTTTCTCGTTGGGCAATATCTCTGGCTTTTAGATTACGACTCATGGTTCCTCATTAATCCGATTAACGGATTACCTATTTAACCATTCATTAGAGCCAATTCTGTGAATAGCACAATCACAAAAATAAAGGTTGCTAACCATAGACCTATCAATCCTGCACCTGTTTTTTCTGGTTCAGGCGTTGGTTCGTAAAGACCCCAACCCATATTACTCGCCCCTCAACGGGAGCACTCGGAAAATTTCCGTGCGAGTCACATCACGAGTAGTCAGTAATTCCTGTGCATGGTTTTCGGCACCAGTGCGAGTCGGAAATGCCAGTTCACTCACAAAATAATCTCCAAGATTATCGTCCCAACACAAAATAATGTAATAGGCCATCACTCCCACTCCTCTTGAAAGTTCTCTGAGAATCCAATTTCGGCTTCATCGGCTTGCAGTTCTATTTCCTCCGCCGCCTCTGCAAAAGCCTCCAAATTAACGGCAAAATCTCGCATCATGTTTTTCAACACATCCACTAACAAGTTTTTGATGGCTCCTGTGCCAGCAATTTGCCGCAGTGAACGACGGTTGGTGCTACGACGATAGTTACCAATTTCGGTGAAAACATAGTCCCAACCCATCAAATCAGCATCAGAAAAATCCTTTTGAGTTGCAACTACGGCTCGGTTAAAATCTAACAGCAGTTCGGCCACTGAATCGCATTCGCTGACACCCTCCATCGCCATAGTAGAATTAATCCAAGAAATCAATTGTTCGGAAGGCAAATCTGGGTCGTCTTCAGCAGGTTCAGTCAGAATTAATTCGGGTTCACCCATAGAATTTTGACCCAACAGAAATGCTCCTGCAATAAAGGGTTCGGTATTATCCAGTTTAGCGATTACAGGTAGAATTGGAGCCGTGTCTGCATTGCTAATATCACTTTCTTCCGCTACTGAGCGGATTTCTTCCTCTAAACCCTCAGCCATCATTTGGTCAAAACGCTGTTTTAGGTTCATCATACCACATTCCTGAGTTGTCTACCTATTTAACCTATCACAGAATCTGAATAAATCCAGAAGTTCGGTCTGACCGATTATAAGCCGCACTACCCAGCGTCATATTGAGGTAATTATACCATTCATAGCCTCGGCCTCGTCTTCCTCCCGAACCCTGTGCTCGCTGTCGGCTTTTTCTTCCTGCCTTACCATAGAATCTGGCTTGAAAACGAATACCGGGGCGAATTGAGTTTCGCATTCTTTCGGCTTCCGTGCCATAGAGATTAACAAAACCAATAGTGCAAGTTGGATTGCTGGCAAGAGCCACGGGGAACTTTAGGGAAGCATATTGAATCTGATGCGGCCCAGTTTCTGAGAATCTGTCAGTAGTGCCGCACGAGGGACAGCGGTTAGCGTATCCTGCCGCAGATTGTCGCTCCGAACGAACCCAATTGGTATTGCAACTCTGGCAAGTCAATCGCATTTCTGTGCCGTCATTGAGAGCATACTGAGCACCATTAGTAAATCGGAAATCTCTGACATCACGGCCATCGGTGACCTGATATTCTGCCACAGGCATGAGGCTACCAAAGTGATTACGGCGTGGATTCCAACGAGCCGCTTTGGATTGATTGCGTTCTCGGAGTTCGGTAATCCAAGGAGTGAGTTCTCCCCATGAACCACAAGGAGGGTTTTCTATATCATAGGGTGTGCCACCCGTGGCTCCCAGATTTTTAGTGGCTTTGGTGCTAACTTTTTCTACCAACACTTGACGCAAGGTGCCAGTTCCTTGAGGATTCCAATTAATCACAGAAATGTTATTAGCACGAAGTCGCTCCTCTAAGGCTACAAATTGAGGATTACGGTCGTTAGGCATACACCTTATTTGGTCTTGCTGTTATTTAAGTTCTCACAATGGCTTCCACCACTTGCGAGCAATTCCAATTCGCTGAGAGCCACCCACCGTAAGAGTTTCATAGTGATTAAGATAGTCATCCCACGCTACATAATAGTTGCTCACTCCGACTTTGGCACAGGGATTCATCTGCAACGAACTTTTGTAGCCAATTACCGCCATTCGCTTAAATTCTTCTACCGACATCACAAAATGATTCGCTTGAGCCACTACGCCTCGCAACCATTCTTGGTGAAAGGTCTGGGTTCGCTTTTCACGAGGAGAAACTGAGGCTGGAGTAGCACCCATCATGCCCGTGGCTTCTTCACGAAGGTCATGACCACAAGACTGACAACGAACAAAGGTTTCTCCCGATTCCTCGTCGTGCTCATAAGCCAAATCAAAACAATAATCCGTGCGAGCCACACTCCACTTCATTTTGGGTTCGCCAAACTTAGCATCCCACTCAAATAATTTACTACACTGTGGGCAATAGGCCGTAGATGCTACGAAGTTCTTGCTTCGTCCTCGTTGTTGCTCTACACCTTGCGGCTCAGGAACTGGGTCATAAACCTCAAATCCAGAGATAGCACGACCGTCGGGACAATCAATCTGCCTCATTGGAGGCGACCTCCTCATTCTTCAGAGGCTTCAGCCAGAGTGGTCCATCCATGATTTTCACGGATAGCAGCCAACTGTGCTTCCAACTTGGCGATTTTCTCTGAGGCTTGAACACGAATTGCATCACGCTTGGCAATCAAAGTTTGGGTGTCCTGAGGAGTAATAACCAAATACATGGTATCGGCAGAGTGAACTTGATTAGGGTGGACTACTTGCACCAGACGCTTGGGGTTCAGGACATCGCTGAGGTCAAGGGAATTGACTACGCTACTGGCGTGGCTGATGGCATCGGATTCATTATCATACAGGCGGGCTTCTACTTGAGGCATATTTTACTCTTGTCGCAGGACCTATTTAACAATTACCACTTGCCTAATGGACACTTGGCGGATGGCACTTGCGTTTTGAGTTTCATGTTGCACCCGCAGACATTACAAAATGAACCCAGCAACTTGCGAGTCAATTCAGGACATTCACGACAGATATTCATCCGCTCGTCAAATTGTTTGAGGGACATGAGGCTAATCACCTGACGCTACTATTTTAATCTTCGCTCTGCAAAACTTAAATAGCAAGCCGAACCAATTAAGAGTATGATATTTTTTCGTCGCTCGGCCAAGTCCGTTGGTTCAGAGATTGCGGAAAGTTCCGTAGGTAGGAATCTGGTTCTCAAAAGACTGGGCGTTGAATCGGCAGGAGAAACTTCAGAATCGGCCATCCAACGAGAAAGCCTAAAACTAACGACAGAGATTAATGATGGCATTCTACAAAAAACTCAGGGTTTTTCTCGCCAATTAGACAATGCTACCTCTCCCGCACAACAGGCTCGTATAGCCAGAAACACAGTAGAGCAGAGTGCTAAATATGCGGATGAATTAGCAACTAAGTTGGGCGACCCCGCCTTGGCAGCACCACTCCGAAAACAATTTACTCGCAGAACCAATCAGATTTACAAAGAGGCTGCCCAAAGACAAGCCAAGGTTGCTCTAAAGCAAGCCACTACTGAAGCCGCAGAAGAGGGTGCTGAAGAAGTTGCTCAGGGCTTGATGGGTAGATTAGTAAAAAATACTGTAAAGAAATATCCTCGTTTAGCCACAGGTGCTTTGATTGTTGGTGGAGCCGGAGTTTTGATTTGGTATGGTGTCGGAAACTTCTTTGAAACTGTCGTCAGCGGATTAGAGCGATTTGGATTTCTCCCCGAAGGAAGCACCACAGGATTGATTGCGTTTTGGAGCAAGTTGCGTGGTTTTATTACCGTGGCGATTTTTGTAGTTGGCTTTGCGGTTATTTTCTATGTAATGAATACGATTCTGGGAACTGCTAAAGTAGTCGGAGCCGTAGCAGATGCAGTCACTCCTGAGTCCACAGGAGAGTGATTTAATGTGGGACTTTGATTTGAAAGCCTCAGTTTCGGGAAGTGAAAACTGCCCCACTGGATTGCGAACTCGCTTGGAGTTTATTGATAACAAAGGACGAGCCAAAGGTTTTACCAAAGAAGGAGATGGATTTTACTACAATCTTAAGCGGGCAGAGGAGCACAACATATTTCGTTTGACTGCGGAAACTCTTTCTGGCTCAGAACAAAATGAGGATACCAATTTAACTCCTCGTCAAGACCGCATCAGAGTGATGTTTCTGGGATATAATTCAGCATATGCAGCCTCAGTTACGGCACAGGTCTTACAGCAGAATCCTGATTTGATAAAGGATGGCAAGGCTTTGGAACAAGCGATTGCTGACAACACTGACCAAGAAAGACTTTGGGCTATTTTGCAAGCCGAAACTCTTACTACTGACCAATCTGGTTCAATCACCAGAGATTTTGACATTCCTGCGGACTGGCCTCCGGGTCCAGTCTATGTTTTTGTAGATTATGGTTATGATTTTGCATCAGAAAAAGCAACAGCCGCACTTGGTTCTGAAGCAGAAGTAATTAATTGGAGCATATTGATGGCTGAAATTATTCTGGGTTTTATCTTCCCCGTCAAATTTTTGGTTGAGATTGGAGTTTATGCCGCTGCGTTCGTTGCCTCGTATTTGCTAAGTCCTGATGTCCGAAATTGGACTCACAATCTGATGCGACCCTTGGGCGGAAAAAATCAGTATGGCTGCCATTTCCCCGATTTAGACCAAGAGCCATTACGAGGATTATACTTGTTGAACTATAAATCCGAAGTAGAGGAATTATCAGAATTGATGAGCACTCAGCAAGCCGATTTCATAAATCAATTAATTGAATCCGAAGAACAGCAAGTCCAAAATGAAACCATTGTTTTGATGTCCATAGTTGGTGCAATTGCTTTGGGAATTGTCGTGGCTGCCATGCGGAGGGGAAGTGATGTATAGTTGGCAGACAGATAATCTGGAAAAGGTTTGGAACTCTGGGACAGATAAGTTTGTAGACCGCCCCTTGTTTGAATCGGCGGAAAACCTGACAGAACTGGCTCGTTATAGTATAGAAACTGATGATTTTTGGAAATGTGATATTTACCAAGTCTATTCGGTCGCTACCAGCAATCCCAATAGAACCGAACCTCTAACTTTGTGGGTAGATGATTTGTTAGTCGGATTCCGTGCTTCCGATACCACAGGTTACTTTGAAGGAGATTTTGTCACTCAGAGCCGAGAGTATATCTGGTGGGGCGATACTCAAAGCCATGCTGCTAACCATTTAGTTCGCTTTTCTATTAAACATACTGATTTAGACGGCCGAACTCGTTTCGTGGTAAATAATCAAGAACTTTATGGTGGTGACTCAGAATCTGGGGTTCGCTATTCAAGTTTCTATCCCAGCAAGCCCGGTATCTATACAGTAACCTTTAACAAAATTCTACAATCGGGAGGCTGTGCCATTCCTGAACCTGCACCCAACAACTTTTGGAGTTACTCCGTAGAGTTTGTTCCGCCTGAAGATGAATCTAAAATCCCCTTCGGAGTAGATTCTGCTGAGATAGCAGCGGCGTTTGAACAATATCAACAGCAGCAACAGCAACAAAACGAACCAGTTAAGCCCATTTCTACGGGATATATTTTCGGCACCTTCACTGCGATTACTTTGGTAGCCTATACCATTTTTGACCTGATGTTCAAAAAGCGAAACTAAGGCGGAGTGCTAAACAACCACTGATGTCTTCTCCAGACCTCACTCATGGGGCTGGTCGGGACAGTTTCTGACCACCAATTTTCCGTAGTCCATGAAAACAAGATTTCGGCAACTTCCTGCGGACTCGTAAATTCGGCGTCCCGGAGTCTCTGCTGCTCTTCAGAATTTAACGGCCAGACGGGTAGCCCAGTTTTTTGATGCAAGGAATATGGACATCTAATAAGACCCATTCGGTGAGTGGGTGCCATATCGTATCTATAAATCGCTGCACCAGTCGCCACTACTGCGATGGCTTGCACGGTTTCACGATAACGCTTTCCCAGAATCTTGAGCGGATTGGGTTCTGAGATAACATCTTGCAAGGTTACTCCAGAGCACCGGGCTGCTTCATCTGGTTGTAGAACTACATGAAATCCCTTACCGCCAGAGAAAATGATTTCGGGGCTGAAACCACGGCGACTCAATTCGTGGTAAATCAAATCTGCGATGGTAAATGCTTCACCTAAATCTTCGTCATCAATATCCCAGACCATTATCTTGCCACGCCAAGTGGCTAAAAACCGTTCCTCGCCCATAAACTCAGGGTCGTGATATTGCTTCCAAAGTTGTTGATATTCCTTACGAGCCTCACGATTCCAAGATTCTCCCTCTCGCAAGCGAGGTGGTAAATCAATCTGTGACCAGTCTACTACATTAGTTCCCAAATACACGCCGACGGGTCTTTTCTGGGCTTCCAAAATCCTGAGCCATTGCAAGACATCATCTTGCCGGGAGACTCTGGTGTTACGAATGCCGAACTCTCCAATTTCTGAGTCATCAACTAACCACTTAACTTCATGGTTGTGTAACCGATTCCACATGGCAATGGCGACTTCCCGACGAGAATACCATTCCATACACAACTGAAATGTTGTGTCCTATTTCAATACGACCCACGGGTGCGACCCAGCATTTTCATAAATCACTTGCTTGCCTTGTTGTAAGAAATACTTTAAAATTTGTTGAGGTCCTTTTAGCGTATGGTCATCAACTACTACCAATGTAGAGAACACCTCTGGATGTTTTTTGGCCCACGGAATCAGATTTTCTCGGCCGATTGCCAGAGTTGGACCATCTATCAGAATCAAATCCCACTCTTGCCGATTTAAATCCTGTAACTTGCGGTGGTCATACCAATTCGCTACGACGGGAGCATGAATATACTCAGAATCTGGGGCGACACCTACCCATTTCTCATCGTGCTCTACGGAAGTTACTTGCCACCGGGTTGTTAAGGCTGTGGTGCCTCTACCTGAACCAAACTCTAAAATGCAAGCCGCTTCAGCCAGATTTTCACATAACCACTTCCAAAGGGTGATGTCCAGAGCGATACCATCTTGCGGCAAAATCACAATCCTCTCCAAACATCAAGTTCTGATTTCTTAAGCCAGTTAATAGCCGCAGGTTGGCTACTCAGACCCATATATTTTTTCCATTCTGGCTCATCCCATACTACAAGCATATGGTCTTTGATTGCATTATGGATAGAGTTCATCCTGCTGATTTCCATAGCATTCTGTTTTTCATTTACCATTATTTCGGGAAGGAGCGTCAATCCATAACTTCTAAACAGATTGATTTCACGAATATAACGATGATAGGGTTCTTCCCACCAAGCCAAAATTTCATCACAATTTTGGGAATACCCCTGTTGCTCACAACGATGAGCCGTCCGTAAAACATTTTGTCCATTAATGCTCAACGCCATACCCTCAGTGGCAACAATCCATTCCTCTTCCTCATCACTATCCTCTTCTTCCGAGCGATACCAAAAAATTTCATATTCGGTATCGTTCAAGGCTAAACCAATGTCATTGAGCCATTGCTCTTTGGTGATAACCAGACGAAAGGTATAATCAAACTCTGACATCACAACCCCAACTTTTCATTGAGGTGGTCGGCCATTTCACCAGATTCAAACCGACCATACTTGTAAGTGGCTAACAGTTTGGGACGAGGACGATAGACTTGCATACCATACGGACCCATTACATTGAAAGCGGCTTCAGTTCCAAAGACATCAATGGCATAAGGTAGCCGTTGGCGACTCAGAATCTCTCGCAGCCTACGAACCAGCATGGGACGGCCTACTGGGATTCTTTCGGTGGTATTTCCACGACTGGTGCGAATCTGAATTTCAAATCGGTCTGCAAAATCTTGGGTTTCAGCACCATATCTTCCTGTATCATCGTAGCAGTTATAACAAAAACCTTCGTCATGCCCCTCATTTCTACCAAAGTATTCATAATCTTCTTTCAAGGACATCTTACATCTCTCGCAAGTCGCATGATGACTACATAGACCCATATATTCTGCCTTGTTTCTACAAGGGGTGGAGTATATATTTCCATAATGTCTGGCACTGCATATACCCCCACCACAATCACACTTATACTTTACATCTACCCCCTTGTTATTTTCATCAAGTTTGTATTCATATGGCTCTACGGTTCTGCCACAACTACATTGAGTGGCGAGACGAATCCAACTCCCCCATTCCTGAGCCGCAAAATCTTGGGTTTCAGCATTGAATGGGTTCAAACGAGTCGCATCAGCACGGGCTTTTTCCTGAATGCTTTCGGAAACTGTTATATCAAGTATCAAGGGAGCCACCCCATAATTGTTTTCTGCCCATTCCTGATTGGCATTCTTCTCTACTTGAAGTGAACCATCATAATATCCTACTTGACGCTTAATTTCTTGACCAAACTCTTGGTAATACTGTTCCTTTTCTCCATCAGTCATGCTGCTGACTTCAGGTTGTAACTCTTCTAACAACATATTGATAATCATAATAGAATTGCGGTTCTTTTGAGGGGTTGAATATAGGGTTATCTTATTATTTGCTGTGGCGTAAATACCCATCGCATGAGCAATCGGCCATCCTAACCTCCGAGTAATCATACCCGTGTAGGGCAAATCAAACTGCATACGAGTATATCCTTCGGGCGGAATGAAACCATCATTTCTATCCATTATGGTGGATTGTTGCGTGAAACTGGTTACCATATCAGCAATGCCTACGGAATAATCAGAAACTTCATCAGGAGATTCTATTTCAACCGACCGACCAGAAGCCAAATCTGCTACCACACGATAAGGGTCAATAGCCCGACCTGTTCCTGAAACTTCAGGCCCCAAGTCTTCTGTTCCAATCTCACCCAATTCCTCTAAAATAATCTCTGCCAAGTTGTTGTAAAAACCGGCACTGCGATTGCCATAAGGAGGTGCCGCCACTACATATCCATCTCTGGCTGCGGTGCGTAGACCTCTGATAATAGCAGAACGCATCGGATTTTCTAAACCTTCATTAGCAAACTCCTCTGCATGGTGAACACCTGATTCTTGAACCGCAAAATCTTGGGTGTTTTCTGCTTTTCCTTGCCATTGCGGTGGCCCTTCGTGTTTGTGATTTAATTGGCGGTTGGTTTCATAAATCACATCCATCCATTCTTCAAAGGATTCAGGTTTGATTTTCTGGCTAACTTGGTTAAATAATGTGTTATCTGGTTTATTAGTCCAAATAACATGATGTCTACCTGTATAGGTTTCTTCAGGATTGTTTTCCTTCATTGGTTTTTTGGTAGAGGTAGAAATGTTGCCTCTGATACTCCCTTGCAACCGTCCATATTTGTAGAGTTTTCGGCCCCATAATGACCATCCCTTATCAGAATATCGGGACATCTGAACTTCGGCTCCAAAAGATTCGGCACCGAATTTCTCTTGTAGACCCTTCATGATTTCTTCTTCCGAAATCATTCCCAGACGCACAGCGTTTTCTAATTTCTGAATGGCTTCCAACATTTCGGCTTCATCCATCAATTTTTGATTGAGCATGGCACGACCGACCGCACCATCAGGAATCTTGCCACGATAGACTGCGGTGGCTTCAAAGGATTTATTTTCTTCGGCTCGGCGTTCGGTAGGTGGACGATAGTTTCTTCCCAGTGCAGCATAAATGTCCTCTTCTGTAGCACCTGCAATGTATTCACCAGTTTCTCGGTTAAACAAGCCATACTCGTTCAACTTAAATCCGGCTCTTTTGGCGGCCGAGCGGATTCCAATGTTATATCCTGACGGGCCAGTAAAATACAGCAAGGCTGCACCTAAGGCTCTGGGAGTAGAGGTTCGGATGTCTACTTTGACACCCTCAATCACCATCTGGGTTTTCTTTTCTCCTACCCAGTTCACTGCTGAGGCTTTGCCCTCTGCCACCCACAACTCCGTAATTTCTGGGAGGCTCACTCTGGATTTTAAGATGACTACCACATCAAGGTCACCGGGGTCTTCCCGACCACGACGGTAACTGCCGCAGACTTCAGCGAAATCAGTAAAGGGGTCTAACCATTCCAAAATCTGAGCCACTAAGTTGTCGGCTGTCGCTCTGGTCATCCGCTCCTCTTCGGGTCGGTCTTCGGCTTGGTAGTTTCTATACCAATGGTCTTCCCTAAAATCCTGTGCCAAGTCTGCATCTACCCATCTCTGAGTGTTATTGCAAGTGGTTTGAGGGCTTTGAAACTTACCTCCGAAAGAGTTGCAAGCAGCGAAATCCATATGGTGGCAACTACCATCAGGTAGAATACAGGCACCTCGCCAGCGGTCGGTGTCCGCATTTTTCTCTGTGGTCTTACCCGAAATCATTTGTGTCATTTCTGACAGACCCGTGGTCAAAGAACTTGGTAAGAGTTTTACGCCAGATTTTTTCTTGGCTTTTCTGGGACGCTTCCATTCGGCTTCATACTCTTCATCATCTGACCACTGCTGTGCAAAACAATCAGGGTGATAAGGAATACCTTGCATCTGATAGTAAGTGATTTCTTCACAAACCTCACAAGGAAGTCCAATCCGATGTCCAAATTCATTACGAATTAAGTGGGCATTTCGGTGACCATTGATTCCTCCCGCTGAAGGAAACTCTCGGCCACAGAACTCACATACATACATGATTATCACTCCTCTGGTAGTTTTCCATGCTGCTTCCAAAATTGTAGCAACAACATATGTTCATGCGGATGAAAGAAACAATTCATTGAATCGTGAATCTCGTGATTCATATAGTCTTGCTTTTTCGCACCAGTCATGATTTTACCCGTGCGGCGGTCCAGATATTTGTTAGGATAATCCACACTTATCACCGACCTGAGGCTCTGCGACGACCAGCATCTGAGGCTTGGCTTGAGTCACCACCGACACCAGCAATTTCATCTGGTGTAGCAGGATAACGAGTAATTTGATAAAGATGCAGTCCTGAGCCACACTTCCAGCAGGAGTTAAACACTTGTGTGCCACCTGCTCCTTCGGCTGAGAAAGTCCCTGAGCAAGCATCACACTCTGCTGTAAAACCATCTTCACGACAGCCTTGACAGGATTCTTGGCTCAGGTCACCAAAACAACCCTCACACAAAACTTGGTCGCACCATGAACATAATTTTTCTGCGGGTCGCACATCTTCGGGGTCGGCGTATTCTATACACAAATGGCAACCCGGCTCATAGTCACCCTCCCAATCTTCGTCCCAGTCTTCATCACCATCGTCGTCATCATCTTCAGCAGAGAAGAGATTCTTCAATCTACTCAAAACTCCAGAACGAGGTTGTGGTCTGAATAAAACCATTTGCATATCGCAATCGCCACGCTTACAGACTTTTTCTACGGTTCCATCATCCCGATAAATCATCAAGACATTTTCTTCATTTACACCACACAAAGGACACGGTTCTTCTGTCGGAGTGTAACTATATCCTTGGCCTTTTGTTCCTACTCGGTAGCGACCTTCTTTAGCATAGAGCATCCAGTCAGACTCAAAATCTCCTTCGGCTTCAAAGTAAGAAAATCCATCGTCCTCGTGATAGTGCCACAGCACCTCACAATAAGGACATTCGGCTGAAGCAGAAACTGTGTGTAGTTCATGAGCACAGATGGGGCAGCCCAGTTGTCGGATTTCGTCATAAGCATCTTCCTCGTCAGCCATCCAAACTTCTCCGACTCCGTAATTTTCGGCTTCATAATCATCTGAACCTGCACACCTTCGGTGAACAATAACTGCTTCGTGATGGTCTAACACTTCGGTGCCGTCATAAGGTTCTCCACAAAACGAACAAGTGATGTCAGTCATGAAACGGTCCGTGCCTACATCGGCTTCAAAGGTTTCAGCATTCATGGCCGCAGATTTCTTCTTAGCCCAATTAACACCAGAAGTTCCACCCCACAACAACCATGCAATTGTTCCAGCAGTGGGTCCACCGTCAGACATCTTCTTGTCGGGACGGTAGTTCTTGCGATGCCGGTTAAATGCCGACATTCTGCGGACATCATGAGTTGAAACCTTTCCAGAAGCAATTTTTCTGGCACGAGTTACTCCAGAGTCAATACCTTGCGACTTGGCTTCGCTGGGCGACAGCCCACCACGACCCCATTTCTTACGCAATTCTAAACCACGCTTGGCGTTATTAACGGCTGACTGCGGAGGCGTGAAAGACTCGGCACCATACTTTTCTTGCATTCTTTCTTGCTCTAACTCTTCATCACGAGGGTCTTTTTGATTCTCTAAATCTGGACGATTCTCATTCAGCCAGCGTTGATTTAAACGCTTTTTTAGTTCCGACAAAGATGCGGCAAGGCGACCCATACCACTATTTGTGTCTTACGACTATTTCAATTTGATGGACGCTTATATCGGCGTTCACTGCAATCTGAACCATCATTTTTATGCACAGCACTCAAAATTGGCGACACAGAATAATAAGTTCGGCTCACTGAGCCACGATTCATCAACCTTGCATAAACTTGCGGATGCTTCCTTAGACAAGCCAGCAACTGCTTGCGACTGGGAACTGCATAACGCTGAGAAATTGATTCTGAGAAAAAGCGATTTAGCAACTCCTTGCCATCCTTGGCTTCAGACTCGGATTGCAGGATTCGGACGCTAAACTCTACGAAGGCATTTTCCGCCTCTCTCAAACGACTCATACATTGTGTTTGTGGGGCTACCTATTTAACAGTAAGTTCATATAGCGAGAGGATGAAATATACTCTATGTCCATCATCCCTGAGTGGTTAAGCGATAGGGCAATGGGTGATGGATTACCCACGGCATTCGGGGGCGACATTACTCATAGTCCCATAGAATTTGAATATACCATTCCTGCACTACAAAGTTTGCTTTATCCCAAGGCCATGCCTTTGGCAGTATTTTTAATCGGCTCTTATTCAACCCTACGGCTTATGAGTTTCATCAAAAGAGGATTTAGTGAGTGGAAGTGGTATTTCCGTTGGCCTATCAATGTGGCTATGGGAATCGGAGGATTTTTAATAATCGGAGAATTATTAGAACGAGTAAGTGATGATTCTTTTGATAGAGAAGACTTCCAAAAGCAGCAGAAAAGAAACCAAGCCCTCAAACAAGAGGTTCAACGAAAAAAAGACACACCTCCAGCACCTCTGAATCGGATATTTACCTCAGGAACGGGATTAGAAAGAAAACTGATTCGCTGGGAATGGGACGGTGAGGATTGGGAAA
>Ga0102960_1000252_pt1 | contig 19477 bp, 19 predicted proteins | sample SalPon2_B_H2O_MG_2_FD_84521 | JGI IMG/M metagenome (GOLD analysis project Ga0102960, IMG submission 84521) | Salt pond water microbial communities from South San Francisco under conditions of wetland restoration - Salt Pond MetaG SF2_B_H2O_MG | ecosystem: Environmental > Aquatic > Non-marine...
GCGGAACTACTCGATGGCCTACAAATTCTATTAATATAGGACGGGATAATAATAATGTAAATTATTTTTTTAGGGGAAAAACAGGCCCTGTAAAAGTATATAATCGCGTTCTATCTGCGTCAGAAGTCTCTCAAAATTTTAAAGCAGTAAGAGGTAGGTACGGAATATGAGCTTAGCACACGGAGTAAGAACAGTTCGAGACGGTCTTGTTTTTCAGTATGATATGAATAATCCTGCAAAATCATGGAAAGGCGAGCCTGTTACAAATGTCGTTACAATTACAGATTTAGATACCGGATGGTCGCAAAACTATAATACAAGTATTCAATGGAATGATTATCGTCCTCCTGTAGGAGTAAAATCGCAAGTTGTATCTTTTATAGATGAAAATGGTGATGGAAGCGGTTACTGGTACTCATATGGCGACTTTGCTCCTCAAGATCCAAATACAACTTACTCTATTTCGATCTATGCAAGAACACTTGGAGCAGATTGGAGCATACGAGCCTACACTGCAGATAACTCAGAGCTAGGAAGACAATATACAAATACTTTAACTTGCCCAGGCGATGGAGAGTGGCATCGTTTAGAGTTTAATCCTATTACAACTCCTGCTGATACACAATCTGATTCTTTAAGTTTTCAATTCACTACAATTCCTGCTGGGCAGCGATGCTGGCTTTGTGCGCCTCAAATGACTGCGACCTCTTATCATGTGCCTTTTGTTGCAGGAACTCGCTCAAATACGCAAGCAATTTTAGATATATCTGGACAAGGTAATACAGCAACTGCTACATCTCTTACTTATAATTCTGATAATACTTTTAGCTTTAATGGGTCTTCCGATTATATTTCATTTGATCCTGTTGCTTCTAAAATACAAGCATCTGATTTCACATTCGAAGCAACAATCAAAGGTCCTGCTCAGGATCATAAAGGTATAGTAGCAGTGAATACTTCTGCTGGCGATAACAGGGCATTATGGCTTATAAGAAGCGCTGGTATGGGAATATTTGATGGAACAACTTGGTATATCGGAAACATTGACGTTGACGATAATAATTGGCACCACGTTGCAATCACTTATGATCTTTCAACAAAGAATGCGATAATATACACGGATGGTGTTGTGAGTTTGAATGTCACGACAGGCAATTCTATTAGTATATTATCTACAGATAAAGTTTCCGTTGGGCAAGAATGGGATGGTGGCAGTACATCTGATCACTTCAATGGCAACATATCTTCTGTCAAAATATATAATCGAGCACTCACAGATACAGAAGTCTTGCAAAACTTTAATGCAACTCGTTCTCTTTATGGGATCTAAAAAATAATCCTTGACAAATTACCTCAATACTTTTATAATATACACATAAATCAAAAGTTCCGCAACGGAACAAGCTATCGGGGAGAGTGAACCGTGGCCAACGATAAGAAATTTGTAGTCAAAAACGGACTACAGACTCAGAATGTGTCATTTACTGACGGCACAAATACAATTGCTGTAACTCTTGATGGAAATGATTCTTTGTCATTCTCAGGAGATGCAGGACAACTCTTCTCAATTACTGACGATATGTCAGGCACTATCTACTCTGTGAACGATATCTCAGGTATTCCCTCAATTGAGGTTGATGCCGATGGCACAATACGCCTTGCCGAATTTGACGGAAATGTTCTTGTTGGCACAAGTGTTGACGATGGAGTATCTAAACTTCAAGTCGCCGGGAAAATGACTCTTTTAGATGGAAGCAACCTTTCAATAGGAGATGAAAACACTCTTTCCTCAAATATAGGCGGACAAAACGTTGCTATAGGACCATTCGCACTCGCTAACTCACTTTATAGCTATAATGTCGCAGTCGGGGAATATGCAGGTTGTGGCCTTACTTTTGGAAATAATAATGTTGCCGTTGGACAATCAACAATGGCTGGAGCAGGTGGTGGTGGATATGGAAACGTAGCGATTGGTACTTTTAACCTAGACGGTTTAGATGGAGGCGGTTATAACGTTGCGATTGGATATAAAGCGGCAGAATGTCTTACGAGCGCATATGGAAATATTGCAATAGGATACGGTGCAGTAAATAAATTAACAGCAGGCAGTTTTTTTGGCGGCGGCTCCGGAAATATAGGAATGGGCTATTATGCCCTTGGAAATGGGCTAACATGTACAGCCGCTAACCAAGCAAGAGACAATATTGCTATTGGTGGATATTCTCAATATAAAACAACTACAGGTCGTGATAATATAAGTCTTGGATACGGTTCTTCGTGTAGTAACTTAACTGGCAGTAATAACGTTGCGATGGGCAACAGAGCCTTGCTCAGTAACACAACTGGTTATGAGAACGTAGCAATAGGTTGTGGAGCGTTATGTCTTGCGGCTTGTACTTTCCAAAACGTAGCTGTCGGTTCTAAATCAATGAAAAATAGATCTGGGGCATCAGGTCAAAACGTTGCTATCGGATATGGTGCTATGCAATATGGCGGCGTTAGCTGTTTCAATGTGGCAATTGGTTATTGCTCAATGGGATATGGAGGAGCAAATACTAACACTTCTTTAAATTGTGGCAATATTGGTATTGGCACATTTGCAATGTGTCTTAAAACAACTGGATCTGAAAATATTGCAATAGGCTCCTACGGGCAAAAATCACTTACCAGTGGTGGATGTAACATTTCAGTAGGATCTTTAGCGCTTTGTTCTCTTACTACCGGGGTACAAAATATTGCATTAGGATTTTGTTCTGGCGCTTCTATGACCGCAAAATCCTGTAACACATATGTAGGATATCGAGCAGGCAGACTTCATACGTTCGGAGACCATAACATTGGAATCGGTACAGATGCAATGGGATACGGCACTAACGTATCGACTAGCGTTGGTATAGGATTTCAAGCACTCAAATACGCAGGCTCTGGGCTTGATGGATATGGTGCAGATCATGTTGCAATCGGTTCTTATGCTGGATCTGGAATAAAAGGCGGATATGGTAACATTGCACTAGGTGTAAATTCTATGTCTGGCTATGGAATGGTTGGAAACTGCAACATTGCAATCGGTGTCAATGCAATGGGATCTAGCAACTCCACGGGTGCTTGTAATATAGCAATCGGTACAAGTTCGTTAAATTCTACAGACGGATGTCACAACGTTGCTTTAGGATATCTGTCAGGATACGCCAACACAACAGGTAATAATAATATATCACTTGGTTGTGGTAGTTTACGTTCAGCAACTGCAACCCACAACAATATTGCGATTGGTGAAGGTTCATTATATACCGGTGTAGGAGCATCGAATAACGTTGCTCTAGGAAGATGCTCATTAGTTAATGAAACCCGATGCAATAACGTTGCAATCGGTCAATGTGCAATGTATGCAAGCAACTCTAGCTATGGAAACGTTGCGATTGGTCAGAACGCCCTCAAAAACATGGATGTTGGAGAATATAACATCTCGATTGGCGGCTATGGTATGCAGAATATTTCATATGGTTTCTGCAATATCAGTATCGGTCTCGCCGCTCTTTATGGCATAACTTCTGGTGATGCGAACGTTGCAATAGGTGTTAATGCGGGATTATCGACGACTACCGCTAGTTACGGTACTTATATTGGTTTTAATGCTGGCCGTAAGGTGACTACTAGTCTAAACAATACTGCTGTCGGTTCATATGCATTGTGTAACACAACTACTGGTGCTGGGAACACTGCGGTAGGATCTTGTTCGCTTAGACTTAACACTGCCAGTAACGGTACGGCTCTAGGTTTTGCCGCACTTTATTCCAACACAACTGGCAATGGTAACACGGCTGTAGGTCAATGCGCATTGTATAGCAACACGACTGGTGAAAGAAACATCTCAATAGGATCATGCGCCGGAAGAGTAGTTGGAGGCACAAGCGATAATATTGTAATCGGACCATTTGCTTTAACCTCATCGACGACTTCGTCCGGTACTGTTGCTATTGGTTCGTGTTCGATGAGCCTTGCGGGGAGCAATACTGACAACGTAGCAATTGGAACATGTTCTCTTCTAAATTTGACGTCGGGTGGAGTAGGGCAAGCCTCATACAACGTTGCGGTTGGAGTCCGGGCTGGTCTCTCTTTGACAGCCGGGGCATCGAACGTCTTTGTAGGAAGAAATGCTGGTTGTGCTGGTACTACCGCAAGTCAGAACGTATTTGTGGGTCAATCTGCAGGATGTACATCTACAGGTAACAACAACATAATAATTGGTTATTTAGCGACTTCATCTGTTTCTACAGCAGCTAACGAGATCACACTTGGTAACTCAAGTATAACTAAATTAAGAATTCCTGGTATAGGGGTTGAAACGGGTGACCTGGCAGGAGGTTGGGTTGCGGTAAATATGACAAGTGATACTGTACTTGCATCGTTCAACGTTGCGAGTGTGACATTCTCTTCGGGTGATTTCATTATCAACTGGGATACTGATTTTTCTTCTGCGAATTATGCTGTTGTAACAGGAAATTTACAAAATAATGGTAATACGTATGAAGCAGGAACCCTTGTAGCAAATACAGCAGGAACCACACGAATTGGAACCTATATAAACGGTGGTGGTTCCGATATAAGCTATGTTTCGGTAGTAGCATTTGGAGATCAATAATGAGTAGAATAGTATACATAGAAAATGGTAAAGCCCGTTTAGTCGTGCCCGTGATTGATGACATGGAAAAGGTAATTCAAAAATCAATTCCGACTGGTTGTGAATATGCTGTTGTTACCGAAAACGATTTGCCTGCAGACAAAAGACTTTTGGAGTCTTGGGAGATATCTGGTGATTCAATCGTTGTCAACCACACAAAAGCAAAAGAATCAGCTCATAATGTACGTAGAGCAATACGAAATAATCTTTTTAATCCATGGGATGATATAGTCTCAAAAGATATTCCTGGAAAGAAAGATTCTGCCGAAATTAAACGACAAGCAATTCGTACAAAAGATGCAGAAATACAAACAAATATTGATAATTCAGTAAGCGTAGATGAGATATCATCTATTTTAGATAATTACTTAACCTATAAGGTAGAATAATGTTAAATACATATGTAGTAGAAGGCGGAATTGGAAAACAGGTAGCATTTACCTCAATCATTCCAAAGTTAAAAGAAAGAGATAAAGAAAGTATTCAAATTTGGTCTCCCTACGTAGACTGTTATGGATATAATCCAAATGTAAAAATGGTTTATGATATGGGTTCAATTGAAATTTCTGATTCGAGAATAGTGGCTTCAGATAATATTATCTATTTTGAGCCTTATAAAAGTAACTTTGTAAAAGGGCAGGAGCATATTGTAGAATCTTTTTGTAATTTAACAGGTATTGAGTACAACTATAAAATGCGCCCAAGATTATATACAGAACACTTAAAAGAATCTGTTGATGAATGGCTTAAAGAAAAAGAAATTAATAAATATATTCTTGTACAGTTTACAGGAGGGCAGACCCCTCTTCAATATGCACCAGGAAAAGAGTATGTAAGCAATAATTTAGGAAAAAACTACCCACTGTATTTTGCAAACTACATTGTAGCAAAACTCATTGAAAAGTACCAAGTAACTATAATTGACTGCTCTCTTCCGAACGAGCCGTATATTCCTGGAACAGTTAAATGTGATCTTCATTGGGCTCAGATTCATGAAATGATGAAAGACGCAGAAGGTTGGGTAGGAATTGATTCTTGCGTAAATCATTTTTCTGCAAGCACGGGAGTATCGGGCGTAGCAATTTGGGGAAATACTCGATGGAATCAATTTGGTTATATGCACAATAAGAACCTTACGTTTCATCAGAAAAAAGAGTTTAATGATTATTTTATTACAGATATTCAAGATCCAAGAAATATTCTTGTAGATCCAGATTTAATTTTACAGACCTTTGATAAACATGTTTGGCTATCCGCGCCAGAGGAAGTAACTTGTGCACACTCCACGAATTGAGATAAGTATTGGAGAACTTCTTGATAAAATCTCAATACTTGAAATTAAACAAGAAAATATTACAGATTCTCAAAAGTTAAGTAATATAAAAAAAGAGCTAGACCTGCTTCGAGATGAGGCGAGTAAATTTCCACAAGTTTTATATTTAGAGTTAAAAGAAACAAACCAAAAGCTGTGGAATATTGAAGATAGTATCCGAGAAAAAGAATATCGAAAAGAATTTGACCTAGAATTTATTGAACTTGCTCGAAGCGTGTACATTACAAATGATTTAAGATCAGAATTAAAAAGAAAGATTAACCTTGCAACTAACTCTTCATTAATTGAAGAAAAGTCCTATACGGAGAAATAAAATGACTGGTATTTATGAACCAATTGTAAAAACATTAAAAAAAGTAAAAGGCACTCAAAGAGAAGACGGTATTGTTACTCGAATTGATATTGAAGTGGTTTATGCTTTTGAAGGAGACGAAACAAATCCGCCATGGAAAACTTCTTACTCTCACCAAGAAGATGTAGAATATCTAGGTAAAACTGCCGATCAGTTTACAAAAAGTGAACTAATTGAATTAATGCCTTCAAATCTTGAAGCGCATATTTTTCATGCTCACTATGAGGCGCATAATACTCCTCCGAAAGATAGTGCAGCAAAGTTTGATATTGTAAATATGCCCGAGTAATTTATGTATCACTTTATTTCCGGACTTCCGCGCTCAGGATCAACTCTTCTGAGTGCGATTCTGCGCCAGAATAAAAAGTTTACTTCAAGCATTTCCGACCCTTTAAGCTCATATATTGATGGAATACTACAAGGGTCGGAGCAATCAGTTGGAATCGGCACTTTGGTTTCCGAAGAAAAACGGCTTTCGATTATGAGAGCCGTTTTTGATTCTTTTTATGAAGGATCTCCTCCTGTGCGCTTCAACACATCTCGCTCCTGGACGTCACAGACCTCTCTATTAAAGAAAATTTATCCAAATTTCAGAATGCTTGTTTGCGTAAGAGAAATTCCTTGGATTCTTGACTCTTTTGAGGTTCTTGATAGAAAAAATCCTCTCACAGTAAAGCCCCTTTATCATCATCAAAAATTGAACTCTGTATACGAAAGATCAGAGATGCTTATGGGAAATTTAGGGCAACCCGGGTATGTAAGCGGTCCGCTACTTTCTTTAAAGCAGTCTCTCTTCTGCGAAGAAGTTTCTCAAATTATGTATATTGAGTACGAAGCACTTTGCAAAGACCCCGCTACGGTTATGAGGAGGTTGTATGAGTTTTTGGAAGAAGAATATTTTGAACATGACTTTGATAATGTAGAGGTTTCATACGACGAGTTTGATGAATCTGCAAAAATAAAAGGCTTGCATACTACTCGTAGAAAAGTAGAGTACATTGAAAGAAACCCTATTCTACCTTCTGATATATGGAATAAGTATGAGGGAGAGAGCTTCTGGAAGAATCCTGGTTTTGATACCTCTAAATTGAATTGGATAAAATATAATGCGCCAAAAATGCAATATTTCGCCCAATCTAGACCATAGAAAAATAGTTCTTGACAAAAAATAGTGACGTTGCTATAATTACTCTAATAAAATATCATGCTGCGCACTAAGCTGAGCAAGCCCAAAAGCCTTAAATTATGTCATATACTACTAAAGACCTTCCCTCATTAGTTCGTGGAGACGATTGGACGTTAAAACTAAATATAACGTCCAATGGTTCTGCGCTTGATATTACTGGATATACCTTTTGGATGACTTTAAAGTCAGACATAGATATGGCAGATCCAGGCGATCTTCAAGTTACAGCTACTCAAGCTGATCCTACTGATGCCGCAGCAGGCATTATCTATATTACAGCTCCTCGTACAGACACGGGGTCGCTCGAACCTGGTACTTACAATTACGATGTTCAACAAGTTGATTCTTTGGGCAACGTTCAAACTTTACTAATTGGCAAAGTAAAAGTTGTCAAAGACGTAACTCGTAGTACCTAAACTTAAGGGGAATTCCCCAGTGGTTAAAACCAAGCGCCTCTTAAGGCTATGGAATTAAAAAATGGCACGAATTAGTGATCCGGATAAACTTTCTCGATCTGCTCAGCCAAGTACAGGTGTACCTGATGGTAACGTGTACTTTGACTTAACAAATAAAACGATCGAACTTATTTCAACTACGGACGGATGGTCTGCGGGCTCTGGCAATGAGCTTGTATCTGCAGGATACAACGATGGCGGTGTAGATCTTCAAACTATCTATTCTTTTCTTAAAGAAGCATGGAAAGCAGAAACTGATTTAATTCGTTACTCATTTCCAATGGTAGCAATTACGGCAGAACAGTTTGAATTTATTGGAGGCTGGAGACTTACAAATAGTACTGATACCGGCCTTGTAGACTCAATTCCTTACATTCGGAATGGTGGGTGGGCCGAGGTAGATGCAGGCGGTACTACTCAAAATGAGTATATGGGTGTTGTAACTCTGGGTACGATTCAATCAAACCACCGAGTATACTATGCCTTTGATGGAGCTACCGCAAAGACAGATGCTTACTATGATGGCCCTGTAAACCAGGCGGTAAGAATCTTTGAAAATGGTGGCGATAATAACCGTAATACAGGATTTACTACCTTTATTCGGTCTGCCCCAGAAGGTACTGTAGGAAATGTAACTGGCTATACTTTTGATAAATCTACCTCTCTGGAAATCGGGGTAAGCGTTCTTGCAAACCAAGTGTATCGTTTTCCTTTATCAGAAGCTGTAGATATCTCAATTACAAAACTCGATACAGAAATTGCAACGGGTGGATCTGGTTCTCCAGATACTGCGCCTTATAATGATATGCGTATTGAGTACTATTCAGCAGCTCAGCCTCTTGATGTAGGAGGAACAGACTATAACTTTGGTGTAGTAATTGATGCGAACGCAGACGGTAATGGAACAAATCCAACCCTTTCTGATATTTATCAGTTTGTTCAATATCAATTACGTCAAACAAATGATATTGCAACCGCTCCTGGCGATGAAACTGGAGTAGTAGGCGTACTTGGAGACGAGCTAGTACAGTTTGTTGGTGCTACTCTTAAAACTTTACGACAGTCAGATAACGATGGTGTATATATTGAGGACTTTAACCTCGATGCGATTAACAACGTAGCGTTTGTTGATAATGGCGGAACAGAACGTACTTATCCGTTTAAAGCAACCGTAACATTGTCGTTTAACGATAACTTGATTAACGATCCAAACTCAAAATACTTCTTGTTCTACAATTCTGTGCCTACGGGAGATTTTGGTACAGGCAATGCCGTACTTGTCACAAAAGACGGAGGAGGAAATGTAACTGGCGACCTGCACTCTGATTCATTTACACCTACCACAGGAAATGCAACGGGTACAGGAGCATCTGTAACAGCGGGAGGAGTTGTTCTTTCTGGAGTTACTGGCTATACTGCTGATGACTTAATTGGGCAGGTTCTTGAAATTACTTCAGGAGCAAATGCGGGTAAGTACTTTATCATAGATAATGACGCAACTACAATTACAGTTGATGCAGACTATCCTTTTGAAGAAACTGATGCAGCAATAGCCTATTCATTGCTCCAGAAGAATACAGGTTCAGTACAGTTTGTTTATAACTACGCCGGTAATACTGATGGCGGAAGAACCGAGGATACCGACGCAGACGTTGTATTCGTAGCTCTTGGATTAGATCTTGCTCAGTATGTATCAACTAATGGTACAATTACTGAGACAAGTACAATTAATATTCCAATCACTTCAGCTCTCGAAAGAAACTACAGCGATCCTACAAACGCTTAATCTATACTACGCGGGGTCTCAACGGCCCCGCTTATTTTTAAGGACTTTTCATGAATACACAGAAATTAAAAGAATCAATCGACTATTTCGATCAATTTGTAAATGCAGTTTTGAAAGAAAATATTCCGGATGTTTCTGCAATTGATACTGTAAAGAATTATAATGTAATACGAGAAGAGTTAGCAAAGTTACTGGCTCAAGATCAGGAGTAAATAAATGGCAGGCGAAAGAACCTTCTTACGAGTTCCACCAGACAGCACCGGTAAACGTGTGCGAATGACGCATACTGCAGAAATATTCTATAATAGTTTATCACCTGCTGGATATGCTTGGGATATTGGTGACAGATATTTCACAACTTTCAGCGATGAGGCTGTATACTCTATTCATGTTCATGGTGTTCATCAAATTACTTCAACAACCGGTGTTTTAGAAGTTCACTATGCCAAAAAGGCAAAATACGAAAATCTTGAGCCTAAAGTCGGTGCCAACATTCTTGACGAAGACGGCGTTACTATTCGTGCTGTTATAGAAAGTTTCCGTGATGTTTATATCAATTCAAATCATATTATCGGCTACGACAATCCAGAATACGGTGTAGATGTTGACCCCACAGGTTCAATGAACGTTCGATTCTCGGAAGGTTTGCCACAACTTGATGCATTTGGTAAACTTCGCACATCTGGTGCTACGATTCTAGGTGATTACACTTTTGCTTATAGTTTCTTGCCTTCAGAATTTACACGAACGTATTGGGGTAGAGGATTAGGTACAAGTATTTCGCACGACCCAGTTCGTAAAACTGCCGTACTAACAACACCAGATACTAACAACGGGGTTGCGACTGCTGATTTAGAAACCGGCGGTATTTCAGAATTAAATGGTTATGGGGCTACCATGACCACGAACACATATCACCACTATTTTCCTGGATTCTCTCATATGGCAATCATGACGGTTGCTCTTGATAATAACGGTGACAAAGCAGGTGTTTGTCAACAGTGGGGCTATTTTGACGATAAAAATGGATACTTCTTTCAAGTAAGAGATGGTGGTGGTTTAGAGTTTGTCATTCGATCAAGTGCTAAATCTGGTAACGACTTATATGAAACTCGAGTTAGTCGAACACAAACAAAGAAATACATCAATAATGCTCTTGACACTACTGAAGCTGAAGGTTGGGATGGCGACCCTGTAGATGGAACTGGTGATAGCGGTAAGAATCTTGATTTGCGTGACGATAACATTTATTGGCTAGATATTCAATGGTTAGGCGCAGGTCGTGTTCGCTTCGGCACATATCACGAAGGTCAACGTGTTGTAATTCATGAACAGTATAATGATGTCAACGGTGGATATCCACACTCTCAAACTGGCTCACTTCCTATAAGATTTCAACAGTTCAATCTTGTCGGTGAAACAGTCGCTTCTTCGACTACACTGAGAGCATGGTGCGCAAGTGTTGTAACAGAAGCAGATGTAGATTTGACCAGACAAGGTCGAGGGCAAGTAGAGTCGTTTGAAGTATCATTTGATCCTGCTAATCTCAACGATTTTAAAGGGTTGAATGATACTGGTAAAGGCGATAGACTTGGTGTTACAAAGACAGGTGTAAGTTCATCAGGTACTACGCTTACTGTACCTAATATTACTGGTATCAAACCTGGATTCAGTGCTGATATAGTGAGCGGGACGGGTGAATTTGATCATCCGCATACCACGGTAAAAGAGATTGTAAACTCAACTACTGTTATATTGAGCAAAGCACCGACTACTCCATTATCAAGTGCTGAGGTACGATTCCACATGAATGTGGATCACGAATATCATTTGGTTGGACTTTTGTCTCCTGTGACTTACATTGGTTCACAAACAACAACAAAGAACCGTTCGCTGTATCTTCCAAAAGCCAGTCAAGCATGGGCATATCATGCAGACGGTGCTGATGCGTTCTGTGAAGTAGAAATTTATGTACAACCAATTGTATCAGGTAATAGTAAATCAATCACAACAGCGCAATCAGCAGGTGGGCCATTACAGTCAGTTGAACCTAATGATGCTTTTGCTGGTACAGAATCGTATCAGTTTAAAGATGGTCTTGTAAACTATTTTGGTTCAGGTTATCACAATCAGATTACATATGTCAAAGGTGTACAGTCAACTACTGATTTATCAACTCAGTTTGCTAACTATCAATCAGGTGCTTTTAAAATTCTAGCGGATAATGGTGGTAACAACCGTTGCCCGATTGCTCGGGTGTATCAATCTCCTGCGGCAGGCGTTGCCACTATTATTCAGATTAACACGCCACCTACGGGTGTAGACTTTACTCTACACAGAGAAAACGAGTCATCGTTATTCTTTGATGGTATTCCCGGCGCAATCGGTGCGTACCTGAACTTCGATCAGAATGGAAATGTTCCATTTTATGTTCGTCACATAGACAAAGAGAAACTTGAACTGTATCTTGATCAAGACTTTACTGTTCCATTGGATACCTCACAAGCAACAACCGGTTTAGATCCAAGTTTAAATGCTGGAGGAACTGTAAATCTAGGTCCAGCAGGCACGGAAACTGTTTCAGGTGGTTTGACTTGGCGCGGCAATACTGGAAGTGTTCCAACAGGTGGTTTTATTATCTCGGGTTATGGTGATCAATTACACTTTGCGATTGTTGCTAAACCTGTTGGACCAAGTGCGGCTGGGACTGCGTATCAACTCGAACATGGTGATATTACAGTACACTTTAAACTGACTTGGACTGAGATTCAACAGTAATGTCTACGGTATCCTTCAACTATGGCTTCTATGAATTCTGGGACAGAAATTCTGTCCTAGGGTACTATGGCAACCAGCCTGTTACTTTTGATGGAGAAAACAAGCTTATTCTTGTAAACCAAGATGTCACATATTTAGAGGTTGGAGCAGACCTATACTCAAGTTGGAAAGAATGGGTACAAGTACGGGATAATGCAAAATATATTCCCGCCTTTTCAATTGTAGGAGGAGAGCCTCTTGGGGGAGGAACTTTTCTCGGTGTTACATACTTTCTTGAGAATGGTTGGAGAATAAAACCTTATGAAGGCGATTATATTCTCACAATTGAAGGAAATCTATATACGAGAGAGTCCGGACAAAACCCGGTAATTCCTACTTCTGGAGTTTCTGCAAACTTTACTCGGTCCTCGATTAACAGTGTTACGCGACAGGATGATATTTATCTATCTCTGTTGAACATTGTAAACGAACTCAATTTAAATAAAACTGCTGTAGGCACTGTTGATACAAATGTAAATAATGTTCTTACAAACCTATCCGTAGTTGACCAAAACGTAGAAAATATTGAAACAATTGTTACAGATATTCAGAATACTCCACTTGACACCTCAGCGGTCGAAGCGAAAGTAGATACAGTTTTAACAAATCTTGCAATTGTTGACCAAAATGTCGATGATATTGAGCTAATTGTTACAGATATTCAGAATACTCCTCTTGATACTTCTGCCGTAGAATCAAAAGTCGATACAGTTCTTACAAACTTATCTGTAGTTGATCAGAATGTAGACGACATTGAGGCAATTGTAACAGCAATTCAGAATACTCCGTTAGATACTTCATCGGTTGAAGCAAAAGTTGACAGTGTTCTTACAAATTTATCGGTAGTCGATCAGAATGTAGACGATATTGAAGCAATTGTGACGGCAATTCAAAATACTCCATTGGATACTTCTTCAGTGGAGGCAAAAGTTGATACAGTCATTACAAATCTTGCCACAGTTGACTTTAATGTTGATGAAATTGATACAATTGTACGAAATATCAATAATGTTACGACCCCGCTCGAACCTAAAATTGATGCAATTATTGCGGACATAGATCAAACACAGCTTTCATTAGCAGATGTAGATTCTGTCGTTAATTCTATCTACACTCTCTCTCAATCTGATAGTGCTAAGATTGACTCGATTAATCTCACAGTAGACTCTATAGATACATTAGCTAATTCTACTTTTACTGCGGTTAATTCTATAAACGTAAACACAGATACAGTAGAAGCTTCCTTAGCTACATTACTTACTTCTTCAAATAATATACAAACAGATGTAGCCCAGGTTAAAACAACTACAGACACAATTAATACAAATTTATTAAATGTTCAGAATCTTACAAATACAATCAATACAGGTGTAGACAATGTTGAATTAGGAGTTTTGGATATTCAAGATACCCTACAAAGTAGTATATATTCGGATTCAGGGCTACAAACTGTTATAGATACAATTAATACAACAAGCACAAATACGGATAGTTTAATAACGGCAGTAGGTGTAGATGTTTCAGCAATTAATTTAAATACAGATACAGTAGAAAGCTCTCTGTCTACTGTATTAAATACTGTATCTACAATTAATAACAATGTAACCGATGTAGAAACTCTAACAAATAGTATAAACTCCGAAGTACTAGCAATTAAGTCTCTTGGTAATACAATCAATTCAAATGTATTAAATATTGATGTATCTGGTTTAGAGCCTAAGTTAGATACTGTAATCTCGAATACTCAAAACCTCTCTTCTGACTTAGCACAAATAGATACTGTAGTAGGTGCCATTAGTACAAATACTGATAGCTTAGAATCTACTCTTGCGGGGGTACAAACTACTGCAAATAGTATTAATAATGACGTTAGTTCAATTAAAACCTCTGTTACCACAATAAATGCAAATACGGATAGTATTGAAACAACTTTATCTCAGTTAGATACCAAGATTGATACTATCGGTACAAATGTACTAAATATTTCTGGATTTACCGATAATCTGACAGTGGATATTCAGGCTGTAAATACAGAAGTTTTGGCAAATCAATCTCTGTTGAATACTCTGCAAACAAATTTAAATATTGTGGATACAAATATCGATACAGTTTCCACTAAAGTAGATACAATTAATACCAACACTCAAGTATTAAACACCGAAATGCTGTCAAAAGTATTGGAAATCTGGAGAATACTTGGACTCGATTCCGCAAATCCACAGACTATTACAGATGTTAGCATAACTGTTGGAGATATTACTCTTTCTATTGGACAGCCGGATGCTAACACATCGACTGTTACAAGACAATGAGTGTACGTACTAGACTTGGGTATATAACGAGAGGGTTTCGTGGCGGAGAAAATATTACTGAAAAAGTATATTTGACTCAGCAGGTAGCCCTAGATTTTCAGAATATTGAGGTCGATTTAGAGGTGCTAGAGAGCCCGATTATTTCTGTAGATATTGTACCTTATAATGAAATTACTGCAGAAGTCTCTTTAATTGCTGCCGAAATTTTTGCAGATATATCAATTGATACACAAGAAGTCACTGTAGAGGTAGTTAGTGCTTCCGCCGAAGCTGAGGTGTTAAATCTCGAAGTGTCATTATAAAAAAAGGGGCTATTCAGCCCCTTTCTCTTTTACTTCAGACCGAAGAATATCTCCGAATCCATTGAGCGCAACTTCGCATCTATCTATCTTGCCCCTAGCCTCTGTTAGCTCTCTATTCAAGACTTGAATTTGCTGTAAACAGTAGCGAGCTTTATCGCTTAAATCGTCTACAGCATAGTCTTTTCCATCTAAAGTAATAGTTTGCTTTTGTTCTTCCATTTTAAGGTTCCTTATTTAAATATATCTTGCCAATTGCCAGTGGTACTTGCTCGTGCATACTCAGTGGCTCTGTTTTCAAAAAAGTTAGTGTGCTCCACCGCATTTAACATATAGTCTAGCCAAGGAAGCGGGTTTTCGGTAGATTTGAAGATTTTCTTCATTCCTAATCCTAGAAGACGACGATCCGCAATATAACGAATGTACTCTTTTACTTCTTCAGGTTTAAGATCAGGAATCGTTGCACCTTCAAAGCAAAGATCAATAAAAGCATCTTCTAATTCCACAGTACGCTCTGCGGCGCAGTAAACTTCATACTTTAGCTCATCTGTCCATAGCTCAGGGTTTTCCTTAATAAAGGTACGAAATAGTTGTGACATGCCCTCAACGTGAAGAGTCTCATCACGAATTGACCAGGTTACAATCTGCCCCATTCCTTTCATTAAGTTATGGCGAGGAAAGTTCAATAAAATCGCAAAGCTACTAAATAACTGTACGCCTTCTGTAAAACCACTATAGATCGCCATTGTTTTTGCAATGTTCATTGGAGTATCCATACCAAAGTTCGCTAAATACTCATGCTTATCTAACATTGCTTTATGCTTCATAAAGTCTGTGTATACGTCTTCACCAAACCCTAAAGTTTCTAGCAATAGAGAGTAAGCCTCTTGATGCACCGCTTCCATTGCAGCAAAAGCTGATAGCATCATCCTTACTTCTGGCTGTTTAAAAGTTGGTAGATAGTGCTTGGCATAGCCACAGCACACATCTACATCAGCCTGAGTAAAGAAAGTAAAAAGAGAGTTAATCAACTTACGATTCTCTGGCGTAAGTTTATCACGATAGTCTCTCAAATCGTCTGCTAGGTTTACCTCATCAGGCAACCAGTGCATATGCTGTTGAGTTTTATAGTGCTCAAAAGCCCACGGATAATTAAACGGTTTGTAGTATTCTCTTTCTTCCAATAAATTACTCATTCTATCCCTCACACGCTAAGCAAGCGCCTTCGTCTGTACTTTCAACGATCATTTGTCTTAATGCAGCATCTGAAACATTTTCAGCTCGTTTGTATGCCTCACTACGTAAATAGTATAAAGTTTTTACTTTCTTTTTCCAAGCCATCATATGAACTGCGTGTAACTCCTGTTTTGATACATTTGCAGGAAAAAACACATTCAACGATTGACTCTGACAAATTTCCTTCTGTCGATCTGCGGCAAGATCAATAACCCAACGCTGATCTATTTCAACAGCGGTTTTAAATACATCTTTTGTATATTCGTCAAGAAAATCAAGATGTTGTACGCTTCCGCCCTTTGTTACAATACTACGCCATACTTCATCCGTATCCATTTCTAGGTCTTGAAGAATTGCTTCTAAGTATTCGTTTTTCTGGAGACTAGTTCCGCTTTTAGTTTTTTGAGCATATGCATTGGCACGGTAAGGCTCAATACTAGGAGAAGTGTTCCCACAGATAATACTACTACTAGCATTTGGAGCAATAGCCAAAAGATGGCAATTCCGCATTCCAGTACCGACTGCATCAGGTGCTTCGCCACGTCGGGCGGCAAGCTCTCTTGACGCAGAGACTGCACTAGACTTGATATGCTTAAACATAGCCAGGTTACGGCTCTTCGCGATTGCACTCTCAAATGGAATGAGATGTCTTTGTAAGTAAGCATGAAAACCCATCGCCCCCAGTCCGATACTTCGTTCGCGCTCCGCACTAAACTTTGCTTTCTCAAGCTGATTTGGAGCATTATTTATAAAGTGTGTAAGAACATTATCAAGCATTCGCACTAAATCAGGAATAAATTTCTCGTTCTCACACCACTCATCATATTATTCTAAATTTACACTTGATAGGCAGCAAACAGCGGTACGCTCTTCGTTTGTCGCTAGTGTAATCTCACTGCATAGATTTGACTGTCGAGCAACCAAACCGAGATCTTTTTGACACTGAGGTAACGCTTCTTGTACAGTGTCTCCAAACATAACGTAAGGCTCTCCAGTTTCCACACGGTTCTGTATTAATTTTACCCAAAGTGCTTTTGCAGATACAGTCTTTGTAATCTTCTTGCTATGCGGATCTACGAGATCCCAAGAATCATCAATATTTGGCTCCAGAGTGCATCGTTCAATGATCTCCATGAAGCGATCAGGAACAACAACACCGTGGTGAAGATTAGTAGACTTACGGTTAATATCTCCACCAGTAGGCTTTCGGATGTCAAGAAACTCCTCAATTTCTGGATGAGACATGTCCAAGTACGCTGCATAACTTCCTCTCCTTGTTACGCCTTGGGAGAATGCGAGCATCTCCGCGTCAACTACTTTTAAGAAGGGGATTACGCCAGTGCTCTCCGACCCCGCTGAGGTTTTACTGCCTACTGAACGAACGTCGTCCCAAGAACCACCGATCCCACCACCGACACTTGAAAGAAAAGCGTTTTCTGTATAATGGTCAGTGAGACCAGTCCGGCTGTCTTCCACGTAATTAAGGAAACAACTGATTGGTAGACCCCGAGAAGTACCACCATTAGAAAGAATAGGAGTAGAAAACATAAACCAAAGTTTGCTAGCATAGTCATATAACCTCTGTGCATGAGCTTCGTCGTCTGCGAAAGCAACTGCGGCACGAGCAAAAGCCTGCTGCGGAGAAGACTCCCCTTCTACCATGTAGCGATCTCTCAGAGTTTTAATACTAAACTCTGATAGATAGCGATCGCGCCGTAAATCAATATTAACCTGCATTCATTAACCTCTCAATATCGGCCAGATTGTCGGCCCCAATTGCGTCATCGCAATATGTTATTAAATCCATTAATTCATAGTTAGTAAGAAGCTGTTCTGCATTCTCATTTAACGACTGAATATATTTATACCTACTTGAGATTGGTAATGCATTATAGATATCCATTGCATCGCCGTACTCTTTTATTAATTGCTCTGCTCTTTTTGGCCCAATACCGGGAATTCCTGGAACATTATCGCCTTTATCTCCAGTCAGACACTTCAAAGAAATATACTCGTCCGGTGTTACATTATAGTGTTCGTGCCAGTTATCGAGTCTTACTTCTTTTCGTGTCACATAAGAGAAACGACCAACATTCTCTTGTATCAATAAATCCCAGTCTCGGTCACTTGAAATAAGCCAAATATACTCTAAATTATACTTTTCTTTTTCTTTTACAAGGTGGGCTGCAACATCATCCGCTTCCACACCTTTATAACGAAGAACTACGTATTCTTCTGCTAACAAATCCAGAGATGCTTCGAACTCTTCGAAGAACTCCTCGAAGGCGATTCTTTCTTCTTCTGATTGTTCAGCGAATTTATCTTTTCGATTCTGTTTATACTCTGGATGTATTTCTTTTCTGTAGCTACTGCTACCCCAATCTGCTGCAATAATAAGCCGCTTACAATCATATGATTTTGCTAAGCTCTCTACCGTTCTTTGATATTCGTATCGAAAATCTGAACGGCCCTGATGCTTCCAGCGAAATGCTAAGTTTAAAGCATCGACTATTAGTGTAGCGTTGGTATCATTTACTATCTTATCAGTAAAATTAAACGCCATTTAAAAATGCCACCTTTTCTCGTTCTAGCCAGGGCTCTGCAAGTAACACATAGCAGCCTAGCCAATTTATATACATATATTCGCAGTGTTGGGGTTCAATCGCAGTAACTACAAAGACCTTTGACCGGTTATATTTAAAAAACAATAAAGGCTCCTGGTTTCCGCCTTCTGCTTGTAGTACAACTTTTTTCCACCAACGAATAAGATTATTTGTTTTTTGTGCTGTAAAAATTTTATCACACAAGGGAGACTCTGAGTAATTCTTTACTTCGATACAGAAACGATTCCTTTCGTTTGGTACGTACAGATCACCTTTCAGATATTCAAGAGCCCCTGAAGCGGGGACTCTCTCAAACTTGTAACCTGTAGCGTCTCGAAGCATGTCACGTACTAGATATTCTCCTCTTGCTCCTTTTGCTCGGCTGTCAACCATACATCTACTTCTTGGTTCTCAGGA
>Ga0102960_1000253_pt1 | contig 19459 bp, 20 predicted proteins | sample SalPon2_B_H2O_MG_2_FD_84521 | JGI IMG/M metagenome (GOLD analysis project Ga0102960, IMG submission 84521) | Salt pond water microbial communities from South San Francisco under conditions of wetland restoration - Salt Pond MetaG SF2_B_H2O_MG | ecosystem: Environmental > Aquatic > Non-marine...
CTTGCGGTCAAAAAATGACCGTTTCACACTTGACAAACTCTTTTTTTTCTGTTATATTGACAATGTCAGCATTGACTGACGTTAACCCTCCTATCAAGGATTCTGACTATGACTATTCAGTCTGTTACTTTTTCGGCCGTGGCTTCGTTTCAACCTCAAACCATCAAGGGTTTCGACTGCGACGGCGTCGTAGACGGCTCTCCAGTTGTTTTAACTCGCAATAAGCGTGGCGGCCTTGTGCCTGCTATTGGCTCGGTGCTACCGACCCCCTACGGTGATGCCCGTGTGGTAGCCTACCACGATGGTAGCCTGCGGATGCAGGTTGTGGCATTCTCGACCGACTACGAGGTCGAGATCTTCGAGATTAAAAACGGTCAACGCTACGTTGCCGATGTTCTCGATGCTCAAGAGCATGTTGCTACCCTTTCGGCTGCAGCGAACCGCCAGTTGGCTTGCCTTATCTCGGACACCTACAGGCTCCAAGCCTCCGAGTTCACAGGGAATCTCCCTAAGCGTGTGCAGGAATGGGTCGATTCCCTCGAGGCTTTCGAGCCTAACGAGTTCATCATGGACTTGGCAGTGGGTGCCAAGTTGCCCGACTCTGTCGAGGTTCTAGCGACCCCAGTCAAGATGGAGCGTGAAACCACTGAGGAGCGCAAGGCGCGCCGTGCTCTCGAGGTTGCCGAGGCCAAGCGACTACGTCGCAAGTTGCTGGCTGCCTATGATGACGAGTGTCCCGATGACATAGCGGCCGAGATTGCTGGTGAGTTCGACGACGAGATCGATGAGGTCGAGATGTTCGAGGCTCCAGCCGCATCCGATGACTTTGACTTCTAAGAAGTCGAGCCCCACGGGGCTCTAGCAGCTGTCTCTATGATGCCCAATCCACGGGCATTGTGGAGACCTTCTTTTTTGTGGGTAAAAATACTTAACATAACTATGGTCAGCTGCCAGCAGCGCAAAAAAAATGACCTTCCAAAAGGTCGACAGCATCGAGACTCTAGGATCAGCGGTCAATAACTGACCGATTGACTATTGACAAAACGGTTTTTTATTGTTATATTATGTTATAACCATAACATGGAGATAACATGAATAACAAGATTGAAACTATCGCACTTGTAACCTTCTTCACCTTCGTCGCACTCTACATCGTAGCGTGCCTATTTCAAACCCTCGAGAATCTCGAAATCCTAGGAGCATCTATGCTAACATTCCGCCCATCTTTTTCTGTCTCTCGCCTTGTTCGAAAAGATCGACGTTATAGCGAGACGGATCCAGCCCGTTACTATGGCGGCCTACACACCCCAGCCTATCGAGTGCTTAACGCATGCCAGCGGTTCATCCTAGACCGTCGAATCTCTCGACACTTTGAGATGTGCACCTCACGAGGTCAGTCAAAGTCAATCTGGCATAAGTCCGGATTTCTCGTAACCCTAGAACATGGCTACAGTGCCGTTACCCTCGGTGCTCGCATGGTGTTCGCTGTTGACGAGTGGACACGTGAGATCTATCACATCGACTCTAACGGGCGTCTAGCAGTAACCCCTTACACTCAAGGCTACGACATGACAGACGTTATCGCTCAAGCCATCGAGTTCCTCGAAGTTATAGCGGAACGTTGTGAGGTCATCGACCGTGAACAACCAGAGCAGCCTACACCTCCGACCCAATGGGTGTTCCGACATGACCGCTCGTTTGGTGAAAAGCCAGACTTCTCCAAGGCCGAGTCTTACAAGCGTGTAGCGGTTTCGGCCAAGTTCCTTTCAGAGACTCGACCCGATCGAGGTTATAGATGGCACCACATTTACTCGGATGCCTCGAACCCTGCTATCATGCGCAGGGATGCGGACTCCCTACCTAAGGCCTACAAGGTCGAGATTGATGGGGTCGTAGCATGGCTCCCTCAATCCATCATGGGCTACGACCGACTAGTCCGATGGGATGGGACTCATAAGCACCGCCAGACCATCGAGGTTCCAGCGTGGTGGTTGTCAAAGAACATCACCGCCCACGATGCAGACGTCCCATTCTAACGGGACTCTAGAACCTTTCTACTATTCCCAATCAATCAACCACCTAGGAGATCTCAATGATTATTCCAGTCTTATTATTTATCGCAGCGATGGCAGCCATAGCCAATAGCAGCCCACAACGCCCACAACAACGACACATTAGAAGGGGCTTTTAATAAAGGTTTTTTGTTGCTAGGTTTTTGTGGGTTTTGTTTCAGGGGGGGGTCCTCCCCCTACTACCCCCAGAACCTCGACGAAATAAGTACCTACGGAATCGGCGCGGCCATAAAGCGCAGCGAGGTGCATTCGCACCCTCTGGCAATATTTCCAGATTTCGAACTTCCCATTTAAGGCCCTAAAACAAGAGGTTCAGAGAACACAGCAAATTTTTCGATCTTAAATATTTTTTTGAAAAAATTTTCGAGACTTTGACTTCTATTTACAAATAGGGGGAAAGCTCATGTTACTATTCGCATTACTACTAGGTTGCAACGACATTAGCGTTAAGCAGATTGCGCATCCAACAATCATTGTTGCACCAGATACATTAAACTTTGGACACCTGCTGTCAGGGCACGAGTCAGACACAAAGACAGTTACCATCACCAACGGTGGCACAGCAGACTTGGTAATTGACCATTTGGAAATTTCCGGCGATAACTATTCAGCGGACCTATCAGGCTTCACTGTTCCGGCGGGAGGATGGCACCAGATTGACGTGAGCTATACACCAAAAACATTTGAACACAATGAAGGCCACCTAGACATCTATTTACAGGGCGAAAATGCCCCCTCAGAAGGCGTTTGGCTTGATGGCAATGGTGATGCCGCGGTAATCAATGTAACGCCGTCAGATCACGATTTTGGAGCTCCTCTGTTGGGCTGTGATTCAACGACAGAAATCATTATTCAAAATGACGGAAACGTTGATCTGCAGATTTCGGACATCGATGTTATGGCAAGCGTTCCACCGGACATTACAATCGACTTTGGCACACTGCCAGAGTTTCCATGGACAATAGCTCCAGCTGGACGTTTAGCTTTCTATGCGAACTATGTTCCATTAGACGAAGATAACGATGAAACAATATTCGAAATCCATTCCAGCGATCCTGCAACACCACTATTTGAAGGTTCAGCCATTGGCGATGCTGTGCTTAGCAACGAAACAACCCAGTCATGGATTCAGAGATCCAAGATTATTGTCGACATTCTCTGGGTTATAGACAACTCCGGTTCGATGATGCACTATCAGAACCTTCTTGGTTCAAACATGCACATCTTTATGAACATGTTTATGTCATACTCCCCCGACTTCAGAATTGCTTTTATCACAACAGACAGTCCATTTTTTGTTGATAACACTATTATTGACTCTAGTCATCCCGATCCTATTGGCGCGTCGGTTGGAATTATAAACTCTATTGGTGTGTTCGGTTCGGGATGGGAGCAAGGACTCGGAATGCTCGATCTATGCTTGGTTGGAGACTGCGTCGACTTTCTCAGGGAAGATGCGACTTTTATTACAATCTTTATGTCCGATGAAGCGGACATGGGAGCAACAAGTCCCATTACGTTGGCAAGCTTTATCGATTCCATAAAGCCTGACATGTTTATTCCCTATGGCATTATCGGACCCGTGCCAAGTGGGTGTATGGTTCATCCTCTCTATGCTTTGCCGGGATGGGGATACTACGAATTAATTCAAAATTATAACTCTCAATACTGGAGCATTTGTGAAAATGACTGGGGTAATCAACTAGAAGAGTTGGCTCAAAACATTTCAATTCAAACTGTTTTTCCTTTGGATGTCGAGGATCCTCATGTCGAAACAATCGAGGTTTGGATCAACGGACAACTCACAACCGAAGGATGGTCCTATAGTGAAGAGTCCAACGCGGTTGTGTTCGATGTTGAAGGTGCGCCGGAGCCCGGAGATAGCATTGACATTTCTTATTCGACATGGGGTTGCGGGCCTCAATAAGGAAGTTGTTGTCCAAAAAATAAGAAAAAACCTTAAAATAGAGGTTTGAGGGAAAAATTTTCGGCGACAAGAATTTGGCAAGTGTTCCTCGGTGTGACTATTAAATGTCGAGGTGGCAAAAATGAAGATTCGAATTAAAAAAACAAAACAAATCAAAGAGATATCGGCGATGGGTGCTCCAATGGGCGGTGGTGTTGGTGGATCTGTCGAAGGACACGCGGGACCAATGTCTCGAAAGAAAAGGAGACTTGAAGAAGATGGTCCAATTGCGGCGATCAAAGTGGGCGCTGGTCGATCTTTAACTTCTAAAGATGACGAAGACACTTTCGAAGGACAAAAGGAGCGCAATGCTCACAATCCAAACCCAAACAGAGCAATCGATCCTCAAGGTAAGCTTCTTGGAGAGGAAGATCTTGACGAGTCAATGATGACCCTACTTGCAACAGCTACTGAGCCTGAGGCTGGCTCTGGGCATACACCATTCGATGGCGAATCTGATGTTGGCGATTGGGATTTTGACGCTGTAAAGAAACGCAGAGCACAACGAACACTTAATCGAGCTTACTATCCCGAGATGTCGCACGAAGAAATGTTCGCTCACATCAATGAGTCTTCGAGTTTCGATGACATGGACTCTATTGATCGCGAGTTCTTTGCAAATGCTGATGATTCTGTTCAAGTAGATCCACTATCGGGCTTAAATGATGCAGAAGCAGCAAAGAAAGCGCTTGAGAATAAAGGATACATTGTCGAAGAAGAGCTTGGTCAAGGAATGTGGGGAACTGTTTACAAAGGCAAGAACACTTTTAAGCAACCATGTGCAATTAAAATTGTAACTGGTGCTGGGGCTGATAGAGAATTAAGCAACTATCAGACCATCAGTGCAGCAAGATCATCAAATGACTCGATAGCAAAGCACTTTCCCAACGTCATGGAGGCTTGGTCTCCAAGAGATGGCATTGCTGTAATTGCAATGGAGCTACTTCAGCCTTTAAATGCTGCACAAGCAACATTTATTCCCGATGCATCTTATCTTGCCGGTAAAAACTGGGCTTCAAGTTTGGCACCAGCCAGTGATCGCTATACCGGCGTAAGAGACGTATCCAAGAGGTTTACTCATTATATTCAAAATGAGATTGAAGAAGTCATTCAAATGTTTGATGATAGGGTTGATAGCATTTCACTTGACTACAATTACGATTTGCGAGGCAATCTGACTCCGGAAAAACTAGAGGCTTCCAAAGATAATGTATCTAAAGAGTCTTTGTTGAAAATTTTACAAATTGGAGAAGCAGCTCCAAAAATGTCTAAACAATATTTTGAAAATAGAAAGTCAGCAATGACAAGATTGCTTGGTTTAGCTAGTGACGCAGTGCTTTTTATGGAAATTCTAGAGGAAGAAGCGCCTAATGCCTTGGGTGCAAATGCAGCATTAGCAGAAATAGCATTCAGAATCATGCTTATTGGCAAGATGGCTGATGTTACGAAGCAAGAGATCGACGAACAAATTAGGCTTTTTGCCTTAGAGTTTCTAGAATATGCTCGACAGTTCACTCAAATCCCAGTAGGCTATAGCTCTTCAAGCGTAAATGTGTCTCCTAAGAGCCATGAGCGTCGATTCCTTACGGCCAAAGGCCTCCACAGTGCAATCGGGGCTCTTTATAATCAAACAGGCCTAGTCGCAAAGGACTTGCACGACGGAAACGTTATGTCTAGACCAAATGGTGATGTCGTTATCGTTGACGTTGGATTGTTCAAGCTAAACCCCAAGTGGTCTCCAAAGAATAATTTGCAAGAAATGTTGAGAATTCGCAAGAAAATGCTGCGAAACCTTCGAAGATAAGCTATACTGTAGGTGGAGGTATTCATATGAAAAAGCTATTTGAATCAATGAGCAGTCTTAAGGACTCTCGGAATGGAAAAGTCGTCACATTCGACTTTGATAACACGATTGTAAAGTCATTTTACAATACATCTGCCCAAGGAGAGGAGATTTATCAGTTCGGAGGCGTCAATAAAGAGATTATCAAGCGTATTGCTGCCTTTAAAAAGTCTGGAACTACAGTTTTTGTAGTTACGTCTCGAGATAATGGTCTAGATCACGCAGATTCTTCTGTCGAGAACCTCTTGAGACGCTTAAACATCGAAGTTGATGGCATTTTTTACACAAATGGACAGACAAAAGCCCAGAGACTCTATGAATTGGGCTCTCGACTACACTACGATGATGATCCAGAGGAGCACGATGCCATTAAAGCTCTTCGTGATGTCTATCCCGACTTCGATATCGCTGTAAAATACCCCGATGAGATGATTAAAGACATCGAAGAGATCGCAAAAGGCATTATTGTTACTGCTGATGGTAAGTTTATCATCGCTCAGCGGTCAGATTCTTATGAATGGGACTCCATTGGAGGTCATCTTATGGACGGCGAGGAGGCACCTTACGCCTTTTGGAGAGAAACCAAAGAGGAAATGGGCCTTGAAGTCGAAGAAGTGACGTGGTTGGACACTATGGAGACCACATGGAAGGGTGTAACAAAGCCTTCTCACTACTTTATTGGCAAAACTGGCTTCGCATCCATTGAATTGGAGAATGAAATCGACCTACAATGGGAGTTGGCAGCTTATTTTTGTGGTACTCTAGAAGAAATTGAGGCAAAATGTAAGAAAAACATGACTCAAAACCTTAAGAACGCTCTCGATCTCGTTACAAAGCAGTCTGATGTGTTGGATTTGGAAGAAATTAATGAAAGAAGACTCCAACCACATGAAAAAGGGCACAGTAGAAAGAAGAAGCGCATCATTGGCTTAGGTGGATCTAAGACAACTGGTGCTAAAGGGCTTAAAAGAGTGAAGGATTTTAAGCGTTCCAAATCAGCCCCTCCGGGATTTGGAGTGTTGGAGGAGGAGAATTACACAGAAACCGGTAGTTTTACCCATGATGGGACAGAATATGATATCAGAAAAGCTTTCTCCTTAGCTAAGTCGAAGAAAACACAACCATTCAAGGTCTCCGAGCTTAGTTGGGTCCTAAAATATGATACTACGGATCCAGAAAGAAAAAAAAATGCAGATTTGAATGCACCAATAATGGTTGCTAATGATGAAAAAGGTCGCTTGACTGTTGTTGATGGCTTACATAGGTTGGCTAGAGCTGTTGAAGATGGGGTAGAAATACTTTATGGAGTCTTTTTTGATGAAAAAGACCTTCTATCATTAAAAAAACAAACTAAAAAAATTAAAATTTCTATTGTTTCAGATCTCGATGAACGCAAAAAGCGAAAGAAAAAGAAGAAATCAGCCAAAAAGAAGTCTACATATTGGCCATACTGGGGATTTTTTACAGATTCTGACGACTCTGGCGATGGTGGAGACGGCGGTGGCGGTGAATAAAAACAAAAAGGTGAAAAACATTATGAAAAAAATTAAGATAATCTTAAAAGAATCTAAAAATAGAAAAAGATTCCCACTTCAAGACAAGAAAGGAACCAAAAAGTTGGCTAAAGCTAAAGTTATAAACGCTGTTCAGTCTGGTAACTGGCCTTTTTCTGTAAATCATGACATTTCAGGTGTCATCAAATACTCCGGAGACTCTTTTTTCTACAATATTGTTGTCGATGGAGAAAGATTTGTAGGAGAAGCTCAAAATGGAGGCAACGGAATAAACTTTGGAGACATGGGACCTGCATCAATGCAGATTTCCTCCAAGCATGAGACGTTTCCTAGAGACATTCACGAGCCAGCGATGCAATATGCTTGGGCAAATGGCGATATTAGAGTTTTTGAGATCTAAAGATGCCAAACGAAGAGGAATTTATGCTAAATTTTGTTAAAACAATAGGGTTTTTTCTAATTATGTTGCTTATTGGAACATTGTTGGAGCCTCAAACAGCAATTATTATGCTATTAAGCTTGATTTATATGAAAATGGAGAACTAAAATGAAGATTTCTAAAGAAAAACTTAAAATTATCATCAAGGAAGAGATGGAAATGGCCAAAATCTCCCCTATGCAGCCTCAAATGAATGAAGAAGAGGGTGAAGGACACATGGCTAAGCGTCAATTGACCGATGTTCACGAATATTCCGGTAAATTATTGGAAATGTTGAGTGATAACACTGAATTAGAGCCATGGGTTCAAGCAAAGATCACGATTGCGGCTGATTACATCAAAACCATTAAGCATTATCTCGAATATGAGATGAAAGAAGGACATATGGACCAAGTTTCACCTGAATTTGGCTCTCCGATGCCTGGAATGGGCGACGATATGCCTCCGATGGCTTAAATGGGACTTAAAATAGTGAAAAAAGATGAAAAAAAGTTCAAAACCATCAAAAATGAGGCTCTTGGAGCCTCAAAAGCCGATAAATTGACTCCGGGAGACCTAGTTTCTTGGAAAACATGGAAATATAACCTCGAAACAGAGCATTTTGGCGAAAAAGAAGGGCTTTTGGTCGAGATTATCGAGGAAACAAGGCTCTCAAATGTGGTTTTAATAGGTAAAATCCTTACTTTTGGTGCCTCAGAGTATGATTTTGTGCCCTTATTTTCACTTACAAAAATAGATAAAAGGAACTAATTATAGCATGTCTTGTCAAATAAAAAACAACGCAAACCTTGATTTAACTGATTTACAACCACACATCGATGGTATGTATGATCATTTTCATCAAAAACTAGGCTTCCAGAAGCCTCCTGTGATCGTTTTCGACTCAGACCCTAGTAACCAGTCTAGTGTTCTTGGAAAAACCGCCTATTACGATCCTCAGAGCTTTGAGGTGCATGTTTACACAGATGGTCGACATCCAAAAGACATGTTGAGGTCAATTGCCCATGAATTGATCCACCATCAACAGAATTTAGAGGGTAGATTAGACGTTGGCGGTTACAATGGTCCAGGTTACTACTTAGAGAATGATAAGATGAGAAAAATTGAACAAGAAGCTATGCTTGAAGGAAACAAGCTCTTGAGAGAATACGAAGACGGTCTTAAAATAGAGGAGAAAAACAAGATGTCACTTAAAGAATGGAAAAACAATGAATTGAACTCACTTCTATTGAAGAAGTTTGGGATTCTAAACGAAGGAGAGGTTCCAGATCAATTAAAACCTTTCGTCAAAGGTAAAAAGTCAAACGACGATGATAAACTTAAACCAAAAGGCAAAAAGTCAAATAATGATGATAAACCTCCTAAAGGTGGCGCACCGGCAGCTGCGGAGCAAGAAGAGGAAGCGGAACTTGAAGAAGGTCGCATGAATCCTCGAACAACAAATCCTGATAAGTTTGTTGGTCACGAAGATCGCTATCAACCAGATCGTATCCACGAAGCTGATGAAGAAGAATTAGACGAAGGTCAAATCTGCGAAGAATGTGGTGGAAAGCATTACATGAAAGAAGAAGAGGAAATAGAAGAGCGCGCAAGAGGACGTCACCGCGTTGCTGGTGGACAAGCTGATCGTGATGATGAACGAACACGCCCAATGCAAGAAAGCCTTAAGCGTTCAATCCGTAGAACGCTTAAAGAAAATCGTGCAATCCGTTTGAAAATTAAAAAATAAGAGGTCATAATGAACAACAAAGATGAAAAATTATTAAGAGAGTTTGTTCGAAGAACAATCGTCAATCCTGCTATGAAGATTCTCAAGGAAGAGAAGCGTAGAGAGGATGCGGTTCGTCTTTGGGTTCGTTCTCAGATCCGTGAGCTTCAAGAGCAGAAATTTTTTACTGTTATCAACGAAGCCAAGGACATGGCCAATCCTCATCCGAATACTGGTATCAACAAACTAAGAGATGCAATTAGAAAAGCTAAACCATCGATCAAAAGCAAGTTTCAACAGTTAACAACTGCTGCTGAGCAGAGAGAATCCTTCTCAAATCACCTTCTTGCTGCATTTATAAGATTGTTTGATCAACTTGACGCATTATCAGCAGAGGGCGAAGCAGAGGATGTTACAGGAGATGAAACTCTTGCTGCAGAACCAGCAGAGACAGATACATTGGAAGCACCAGAAGAAGGTGACATCGATGATATCGAAAAAGAACTTGATGCTTTATTGGAATCTCTAAACTTGACAGAGCAAGAGGAAGAGGAAGAAGGTGATAACAATGATGTTGTCTCAGATGAACTTGAAGCAGAAAAAGAATCATCACAAAATCTATCCCAAGTCGAAAAAGATGTTGAAAAGAAAAAGTCTCAAGAACAAGAAAGAGAAAGCTTTGGTGGTGGTCTTGAAGGCGACACTACTGGTCGTAATCAAGCTTATGACACATTCAATCTTGTTCAATCTTATTTCTCCGATGCATACCTCGATCTTAACAATGATGAAGATAAAACAATGTTTAAAAAGTGGGGTCTCTACAACCTTAAGCTACTTCTAGACTCTTACGAAGAAGAGCTTAATCCAAACATTGAATCACCAGATATTCAAAATCCACAATAATCCTCCTAAATTTCTACACACTTACACACACACAAGTATTATAACACATCGGAGACTTAATGTCAAGAGAAAAGATCAAAAAAAGAACATTTATTTCTAAACTGAAGAGTGAAGATCGAATAAATGAGAACTTTCTCAACATTGTCTCCGATTTAACTTTAGAAGAACTGGTAGGGATTAAGATAGAAATGGCTTCTAGACTATTCAGAGGTAAGCTATATGGAATCCCTATTTGGATTACTATGTCCAGAATAGTAAAAGAAGCAATGTTACATGTTGCTATTAATTCCTGTAAGACAAAGACAGATATGTGTTCTTTCTTAGGAGTAACATTAGAACAGTTTAATGATATTATTAAAGACTATGATTTAGATGTATAATATTATATTAATATAAAATATGCCTCAGATTTTTTCGTTTTAAACTTTTTTCAAAAAACTTTGCGAATCTACTTGACAACCCTCTCAGGATGTGTTATATTATTATTACACACACAAACAGAATTTGGAGAGCGTAATGAGTAGACATGTTGTCTTATTTGATATGGACGGAACACTGACTGAGCCAAGAAGACCTTTTGCTTCAATCTTGTCCTCCCCTTTAAAGCAATTGGTTCAAGTGGCTGATATTGGAATTGTAACAGGGTCTGATTTACCTTTGTTGCAAGAGCAAATGAATTCCATCCTTACTGACCATGCTATTCGTTATTCTCTCCACGTTCTTCCTTGCAATGGAACTCAATACTTAAAACCACCAGAGTTTCCATCGGACTCTCACATTCCAGTTGAGTCTGTTTCAATGCAAAAGGAATTGGGAGGAGTTGCTTGGAGACGATTGATGGAAATCATAATCAACCAGCAACTAAGAGCATCGGATTTAGATATTCCTTTGACAGGTCAATTCGTTAACAACCGAGGATCAATGTTGAATTGGTGCCCTATCGGTAGAAGCGCCTCTTCAGAGGAAAGAAAAAAGTTTGAAAATTTCGATCGAAAGTTTAAATTCAGAAAGCGAGTTTTAAATGAATTACGATCAGAATTGACAAGCGCTACAATTGATAATGTTACTGTTAAACTTGGAGGTGAAACATCATTTGACATTTATCCCCATGGTTGGGATAAAACTTATTCTCTTCGCTATTTTGAAAATAGCACTGTTTGGTTTGTTGGCGATCGGGCTCATAGTCCTAAAGGTAATGATTACGAAATCTTTAAGGCATGTGAGCCCAGATCCTATCACACAACTGGACCAGAGGAAACAGTTAACATTATAAAAGAAATTATCGAAAGAATTGAAAAAGAGGAAGAGTAATGGACTTGATTAACAAATTAGAAGATCTCAAAAATTTTGGCATAGATCTTAAACTTGACAGCGAAGAAATGGAAATTTTTTATGTTAAATCTTTGCATTACTTTTTCGATGAAAAAGATGGTCTCTACTGCATTAGAGTAGACGATAGAGAGTTGGAATTATCTTCAGACGAAGGGCAGTTAGCAACTATATTTGTTAAAGATTCTGTCCTTAAGATTGTTCCACTTTGCGAAAACCCATATGCTGTCGTGATGGATGTCCTTGAGTTCGTTGCAAATTTGCACAAACCAACCGTCGCTCTATTTAGAGAGATGCAAAAAAATAAAGCACAAAAACAAAGCGCAATCGACAAAGAAGAAGATTCTGACTTTGATGATGATTGGATTTAATTATGAAAATTTTTTATTTAAACAGGGCTGAAGATGAAAGTGGAATCTCGGGAACGGGACGAGTAGCACAAGGGTTTGTATTTGACAATGGCAAGGTTGCAATGACATGGCTGTCCGATCATCCCACAGTTACTATCTACGATAATATTGGAGAGGTTCACGCAATTCATGGCCACGGTGGAAAGACCGAAGTAATCATGGAACCAGATTACAAAAAAGCATTTGGTGAAATGAAATCTTTCGTTGAAAACTTCGATCTTGCAGAAATTGCAATGAGCAAGGTTCCACCCGATGGAAATGCATCGAAACTGATGTCAAAGAACTAATTAAGATATTGTGGAAGAAAAGTTGATGACATTAACACTGGATGCCGCATGGCAACCTATTTCAATAATCCCTGCTTACAAGGGATTTAGCATGATTTACTCCGGAAGAGCACGGGCTGTAGAGAACTACTCTATTAAGCCTTGTGCTCTTTTTTATTATCCGTCGGTTATCGTCTGCAGCAACTATATTAGAACAAAGCCGATTCCGCTGTCTCCAACAAGAGCAAACATTTATTGGAGAGATAACCTAACATGTCAGTATTGTGGCAAGAAAGATTTCTATCGCAACATGACACTAGATCATGTGATTCCGAAGTCAAGAGGGGGCGATAAGGGCTGGCTAAACCTTGTGACTTGTTGTGTCCCTTGTAATCAATCAAAAGGCAATAAAACGCCTTCTGAGGCTTCTATGAAGCTAATTAAAGAGCCTCGTGTGCCTCGCTATGATGTTACGAGAGCTTTTCGAATAGACAATGTTCCTGAGAGTTGGAACAAATTTTTAAAGAGGTAAAAAATGTTAGATAACGAATTAATGGATAAGATTATTGAGCGATGCAAGAATGATCCCGAGTTCCGAAAGGTTTTCGAGCAATTGTTGGCATGGTCTCAAAAGGCTGTTGGTGTTGAAATGAGCGTTAACGAAATGGCTTCGATTTGTATGATGGGCTACGCTATTGGTCAAGACCCAGAGTTGCAAGAAATGATTCAGAACATGCTTAAAATAAGCAATATGGGTCTCGACATTGTAGATAAATGAACTATTTATGTCGAAACGAGGGGTAAAAGCATGAAGTTAACAAATGAAGATTTGAGAAGAATCATTCTCGAAGAAGTGGAAAAAGTACTCAATGAGTTTCATGGCGCCATCGATGGGAGAACTGACAATCCGTTGTTACAAACAAAAGAAGAAGAAGAGGTCCCTGAGCCCGTCACCCCCACTGATCTTGGAAAAGGACTCGTTGATGCAGGCAAAAAGCTACAGAAGGATCAAGGGTTACGAAAAGATGTGAAAGCAAGAGAGGGTGGAATTGCTGCTGATCTAATGCGAGACATTATGAAAGCTATCTCCAAAGAAGGCGACGGATCTACATTAATGAATAAAATCAAAAGAGCAGTTGATACAGTTTTGAAGGCGGAATACAAATGAACAAAAAACAATTGGCAAAATTATTAATCAAGCATCCCGAGATCAAAGCTCTCTATGAGTCTCGAGCATTTGACACGTCAACAATAAACAAAGTTATCGCCGAAGAGATAGTGAGAGAGTCCAACAGCGAAGCAGAAACTTTAAGAGGTTTGTTGCAGATAATCGCGGATCAAGCTAAACAAATATCCCAAGAACTCAGAGATGCTCGAGAAGAGGGTGATGAGGAACACGTTACTACATTAACCAAAGAACTTCAAGATCTCAAGATGCACAAAAACGAAGTTAAAGCAAAGTTGGATAAGATCACAGCCGCTGCAGATAAAGCCGTTAAAACAGCTGAAGCAACTGAGACACACGAAGATGATCAACAAGTAGCACAAGCTCTTGAAAAAACAAAGAAAGCTCTCGAGCCCGCTGTAGATGCAGCAAATTCCCAAGATGCTGAAGAATCAGCAAAAATTGATGCCATTGAACAATCTGTTGATAATGCTGCAACTGCAATAAAAGATGATCTCGAAGGAATTGAACTTGTTGATGATGAAGATGCTGCAAATGCATCAAGCAATGCCGAAGAGATTGAGAAAATAAAGAGGGACTTAGCTTCATACAAAAGCCAGCTCAATTCAATCAATCAAGCAATTAAAGATGAAGGTTCAAGTTCCAATCTCGAAAACGAAAAAGAACTATATGAAGAAGAGATTTCTAACTTAGAGTCTAGACTTGCTGAATTAACTGATGAAGAACCATCAGAAACCCCAGAGGATCCGGATGAAACAAATGCAGCAAGCGATGAATCTGGTGAAAGTTTATTAGATAAGGTAAAAGCAGGTTTTGGATCTGCAATGGACAGCGTAGATACTGAAGAAGACAGAGAAGCAATTGCCCAAGCCGTGATAGATTTTGCTAAAGATCCAGATAACTTAAGTGCAGCATCAACAATAGCTAGTTTAGGTTCGGCTGCAGCTTCTGCTGCTGGCTTAGGTGGTGTCGCGGCTGTTTTGAATGGAGGAAGTTACGTAGCTAAAATTTCTGAAATAAACTCCTTGATAGAACAAGGAAAACCAGAGAAGGCAAAAGAAGAAGTTACAGGCTTAGCTATTAGTGTTGCAATTGATGTGATTCCTTGGGGCGCTGCTTTGAAAAAAGTGCCTGGATCCGATAAAGCTATTGCCAAAGTAACAGCTGAGGCAATGAAGATTCCTGCCGTTAAAAAAATATCAGAAGAAGCCGTAAAAGCAGCGGTAGCATCAGGTGGCAGGTTATCTTCTGAAGCACTTGGAAAAGTAGCAAAAACAGCAGTCAAATATGTTGCAAGTAAGGCATTGAATCCTTATTCTGGAGAGGAGTCTGAACAAGCAACAGTAACGCTCACCAGCAATACTCCAAAACTCCAACAATTTGCAAACGCAGTTGCACAATTAAATCCGGAGCAAGAAAAGCAATTAGCCAATGTAATTCGTAAAGAATTGGATAAAGCTCAAACAGAAGCGGTTGGATGGCAAGATCTCCCACAAGGACTGCAGAGCTTTGACAACACCTTGTCAATGTTTATTCCGACAGAAGGTGGTGGATTCTCATTGAAACCTGAGATTTCAAATATTATTCCGATAAATGATGAAAATGGAGAAGCTCAAACATTTGAGGTTTCCAACGAAGAGCTGGTTGAAGAAGAAGCAGAACAAAATGTTCAAAAAATAGAAAAAGAGGTAGAAGAAATTATGTCGAATGATAAACAAACCAAAGCAAAAGCATTAAGCGGAGTGACTTTGTTGAGCGATGAGTTCAAAAGAGTACAAAAAATTTATCAAGATAGAATCAACAAAGGTCAAGGTGTTCGCCCTGACGACATTAAGAACGGCGCTGTTGAGACAATGAAAATAGTGCTTGAAAACTTCGAAGTTTTTGATAGCTGGGACGCAGTCGCTCGTGGTGGTTATTGGAAAAAAGCAATTCAAACTAGAAAAGATGCAAATCAACTTGAAGATTTTGGAGAGTGGAAGAAAAGAAACCTACCGTTAATGGAAAAAAGAATTGAAAAAGCTATAAAAGAAATTTCCGATATTGAAAATGAAGATTCTATGGTAGAAGACTTGCAAGGCATAATGGGAGATTTTGCACTCGACCTAGGTCAATCAATGGTGAATAGTGATTCCAATTTTGAACTTTCTACTGACGATGACTCAGATGGTGCACAAGTCCAAGGCGAAACAGATCTCGAAACGATCAAAAAAATTCTACCAGAACTTGAAGGCAAATTTCCAAAATTATTTGAATTTAAAGGTTTCGTAAAGAACCTTCTTCAAGCGTTAATGGGAGACTCAAACGATTCATCTAATGACAGTGACGGCAGCAATAAAGCAGAAATAGAAGACACCGATGCCAATTTGTCTCAACCTGAAATAAATAATTATGAATCCGATGTTTCTCTAGAAGAGTCTCTGTCTGGCATTTACCTCAATGAAGAAGAAGGCGAAGATCAAGTTGATGACAAGGACGATGCTGGGACAGGATCCCCTATTAGTGTGGAAGATGCTACAGCTCTTAGGAATGAGTTTGAAGAACTTAAAGGGATCCTTGATCAAAGAAATATCAATATCGATGATTTATTAACAGAGCCCCTCAGAAAAGCTTTGGAAATGACACCTGAAGAAGAACCAGCGCCGGAGCCAGAACAAGGTACTGACGAAGAGGTTGGTGAAACTCCATCTGTTGAAGAATCACAACAACAAGGTGAAGACGCCGCCCAACAAGATGCTAATCTTCCAAACATTGAGTTTGCAGAGGCTTATAGAGAATATAAAGAAGCTTTAGATGGCTTCTTCTCTGTAGACTCTAACGATGGATTCATGGATCAATTTCTATTGAAGTATCAATCAAAGAAGTTGTGGGAAGCAATTGGAATTCTCACAAAGATTGAATCGGGAGTCTTAGATAAAGCAGGCGAAGATGAAACTGGTGAGATGCAAGCTTTCACAAAAGCCAAAGAAAAAGAAGAAGCTGGCGTCACGCAAGAAGGGATAGCTGACTTCTTTAAAAGAGATAAAAAGCCCGAGATATCCAAAGAAGCAAAAACAGAGCTGAGAACATCTCTAACTGGGTTGCTTCAAGCAATTAAGTCTCTTAAAGCGATGATGAATAGTTACAAAGACAATATGACCAGATCCTCTGCGAATCCAAAACTTGATGGATCTGCTTTGAAAAAGTCTCTCATGGTTTATATGGCAAACTTGCAAGACAACATTGCATCAATTGTTGAACGTTGCTACATCGAACAGCAACGACTAACACAGCTTCAAACAGCAGACATTACTTTAGATGATGAAAATGCTACTGATAATGCAGATCAATCTTCAAATTCTGAACCTCAAGATCCACAGCCTAGTGAAATGAGCGAGGATCTCTATGAGTCAATTCTTGAAGCCATTGCTCCGGCATTGGACGGCGTTTATCTTATGGAAGACGCTGATCGAGAAAATAAAATTGAAATCGTTCGAGGCCAATATGAGTTAATGAGAGAGGTTTACATTTCTTCTTTATCATCAGCTCTCGAAACAGCAGATCGCGCAACAGCAATGCCAAACGCTAGAGAAATGCTTGAGCATGCTCAAAAAGAAGAGTTCATCTCTTTGTTTCCATCATATGTTGGGACTTATAACGGAAAACCAGTTTCTATCGATGATGCCATCAAAGCAATTCAAGGCCTTGTTAAAGAGTTCATTGAGACAATGAAAAACGTTATTACGTTGGCAAAAGGCCAATTGCTGGAAGAGAATAGTCTTACAAAAGTCATCGATGACTTGGGAATGTTATCCCAAACAATCGAAAACTATTTCGGAATCAAGTCAAAGATACCAGAAGATCTCAAGAAAAAAGTTGAAAAACTTCTTGCCCAAAGAAAAGAAGATCAATCTTTGTCGAATGAAGCAAGAAAGCCTGGCTCTGATATCCTTGGTAAAGCGAAAGAGCTAGGTGGCAAATTCTTTAACAAAATAAAAAGCTGGTTTCAAAAAAATGCTGGTGACGTTTTAAACTATTTGGGAGACAAGTTTTTAGATTTGTTTGCCACAAAAGTTGAAGAGGCCGGTTTAGACGAAGAAGAACAAGAAGAGATTTTGACTGCCATGGTTGAAATTTTAACATGGTTTGATTCTTTAGACAACGAAAAGAAAACAGCAGTTGGAATGTTTGGAAATAATTTGATTAGAATTAGGGGAATTAATGAAGTTGCTATCCCATCGATTAAAAAACTTGGCGACGAAATTCAAACAGATAAAAAGAAAGTTCTTGAAGCCTTCATGGATCTATCAAAAGAGCACCAATCACTCGTCGAAGATGTTATGAGAACAGAAAGAGAGGATCTTGTAGAATACTTGAAAGAAATTTTGAGAATCAAAGAAAAACTCGGAGAAGAAGTTGCACAAGGACTAATCTCTTTACCAGAACTTGATGCAAGTAGACCTAAAATGAAAGATCCTGAAGATTTTGAAGGGGAAGATCCATTTTCTACCGACAATGATGATCCACCGGCATCACCAGCTGACAAAAATGCTTCTGAAATGGAAATGAGTAAAATTGTCGATTCTATTATGAAAATGAATAATTCAAAAACTAAAGCAATCATTGAAAAAGCAAATAACATGTTCAAAAAAGATAGTAAGCTAATGTTGTCTTTGATGATGTATTACGTTCTATATAATGCAAAGAAACTAAAAGGACTCAGTGAAGGCCCTGTAAAGCCGTCGAGAGTTTCTGCACGACCAGAGGAAACAAAAAATATTAATAAATTTTTGAACGATATAGTAAAAAAATCCTTACTTAGCGACGAGATTAAGAGCTTTATAAAAACAGAAAGACCTAAAATAATCAACTTTTTGCTATCCAAACAAATGACGAAGATTACAACTGATTGGGAGGATGACGGTCTTTTTAAACAATTAAAAAAAATGTTATCTACAAGCAAAAAAACAAATATGATTGCTGAACCACCTACCACTTCAACATCCGATCAAGAAAGTCCGGATTCTGAAGATGAATCAGAATACACTTCAAGCACAAAAACAGCGGTAGCCAAAGCTTTGAAAGAATTAGTAGATGTTAACTCAATCTTAAGAGATGCGTCTCCAGAAGATCGAAAGGAAGCTTTGATTGCTAGTAAATATTATTTTATGCAGGTGGCGACTGACCGGCGAAAACCCAACGTTCCGTCTGACCTAAGTGAATCAAGCTCTGGTGATGATGACGAAAAAGGTTCAAACCGACTCCTGGCCGACAAAGATAGGGAAAGATACTTTTCAAAGATTCCTGATAAATATGCAGAAATTCTAAAAAACAATGAAGAATTGGTTGAGGATATTGAATTTTACGTAGACAAAGCACCGTGGAATGACCCTGATCTAGAAGACCAATATAGCAAAGTAGATCTCGAAGAATCTCTCAAGCCAATCATTGAAAAAATGCTCAACGAGCACTATAACTACTAAGGAGCCAACATGGCAAAAAAAAACTTAATCATCGATACAAATGTTTTCCTATCGGATAGCGATTGTTTCGAGAAGTTCGAAAATAACGACATTTTCATTCCAATCAAGGTTCTCGAAGAACTCGATAAACACAAGACACGTCAAGACTCCGTTGGCTTTCATGCTCGTCAAACCATTAAACGATTTGACGCTTTAAGGCTTGCTGGAAGCCTTTCCAAGGGAGTTAAGCTTGGCAAAGGGTTAGGAGCCCTTCGCTTTGTTAAAGCCGAAGAATTGGCCGTTGAGGAGCTCCCACAAGGTCTTTCTCATAAGTCCTCGGACAACTTGATTCTTGCCGCCGCTTTGGCAATCAAAGCCTCAA
>Ga0102960_1000257_pt1 | contig 19414 bp, 19 predicted proteins | sample SalPon2_B_H2O_MG_2_FD_84521 | JGI IMG/M metagenome (GOLD analysis project Ga0102960, IMG submission 84521) | Salt pond water microbial communities from South San Francisco under conditions of wetland restoration - Salt Pond MetaG SF2_B_H2O_MG | ecosystem: Environmental > Aquatic > Non-marine...
GAATTCTTAAAACACGATGACCTTGGTAACCAAATAACCAAAGAGCTAGATGGATTAGATATTAATGATGTTCAAAAACTTGCCGCATCTGGAAAAAAAATTCGTAATTGGATTATGGAAACGCCTTTTCCAGAAAAATTGGATAGTTCAATTGAGGGAGAGTATTCCAACCTAACCCAAAGATCATCTGAAGGTATGACATTTGCAGTTCGATCATCTGCAACTGCAGAAGATCTTCCTGATGCATCATTTGCCGGTCAACAAGAAAGCTTTTTAAATATTCAGGGAATCGAGAATATTAAAAAAGCAATTAAAGAAGTGTTTGCATCACTGTATAACGATCGTGCAATTTCTTATAGAGTCCATAAGGGTTTTATTCATGCAGACGTATCTATATCAGCAGGTGTGCAACAGATGGTAAGAAGTGATATTGGATGTGCTGGTGTAATGTTTTCAATTGATACCGAGTCTGGTTTTAATGACGTTGTTTTTATTACATCTTCATACGGACTAGGTGAAACTGTTGTGCAAGGTGCCGTGAACCCGGATGAATTTTACGTCCACAAACCCCTCTTAAAAAATAATTTCCCAGCCATTGTGAAAAAAACGATCGGTTCAAAAAAAATTAAGATGATTTTTTCCGATCTAAATGAAGCTGGTAAAAGCACAAAAACTCTTGATGTTGATGTTAAGGATGCGGACCAGTTTAGTCTCTCAAACGATGAAGTCTTAGAGCTAGCAAAATATGCAATAACTATTGAAGAACATTATGGCTGCCCAATGGATATTGAATGGGGTAAAAATGGTATCGATAATAAACTGTACATTCTTCAAGCACGTCCGGAAACAGTAAAATCACAAAAGAAAAATGTCACAGAAACTTTTAAGCTAAATGAAACTAGCAAAGCCATTGTCGCTGGACGAGCAGTCACACAAAAAATTGGGGTGGGACCGGTGCGAGTTGTTACAGATCCTAATGAAATGCACACTGTTCAACCCGGAGATGTTCTTGTAGCAGATATGACCGACCCAAATTGGGAACCTGTTATGAAAAGAGCCTCAGCTTTGGTTACTAATAGAGGTGGAAGAACATGTCACGCTGCAATTATTGCTCGTGAACTTGGTATTCCAGCGATTGTTGGCAGTGTAAATGCCACAGAATTACTAAAAGATGGTGATCTTGTTACTGTGTCTTGCGCTGAAGGTGAAACTGGAATTGTATATCAAGGTAAGCTGGATTTTAATGTTGAGATTCAAGAAGATGGTGAGTTACCTACTCCACCTGTTAAGGTCATGATGAATGTTGGCAATCCTGATATGGCCTTTACCTTCGCCCAAATTCCAAACCATGGCGTTGGGTTGGCACGATTAGAATTCGTTATTAATAATATTATTGGTATTCATCCAAAAGCAATTATTAATTATGATGCTATGCCAAGCGATGTTAAGGAGGTAATTGATCAAAAGTCAAAAGGTTACTTAAATCCGGAAGACTACTACATAAGCAAAGTTGCTGAAGGAATAGCTACATTGGGTTCTGCTTTTTATCCAAATCCCGTTATCTTAAGAACATCAGACTTTAAATCAAACGAATATAAAAAATTAGTTGCAGGAGATATTTATGAGCCTGATGAAGAGAATCCAATGATTGGATTCAGAGGTGCAGCCAGATATCAATCTGAAGAATTTAAAGACTGTTTCGCTTTAGAGTGTAAAGCCTTAAAAAAAGTAAGAGATGAGTTAGGTCTTACTAATATCCAAATCATGATTCCATTTGTGAGAACTCTAAAGGAAGCAAAATCAGTTCTTGCAATATTAGAAAGCTATGGCCTCAAAAGAGGAGAAAATGATCTTAAAATCATTATGATGTGCGAGGTACCATCTAATGCAATTCTGGCAGATGAATTCCTAGAGTTATTCGATGGATTCTCAATTGGATCAAATGATTTAACACAATTAACCTTAGGAACTGATCGTGACTCAGGTATTTTAGCTGATGGTTTTGATGAAAGAGATCCTGCGGTAATGAAACTTATTGAGCAAGTAATCAATTCTGCAAAGAAAAAAAATAAGTATGTAGGTATTTGTGGCCAAGGACCATCAGATCATGATGACTTTGCTCAATGGTTGGTGGACAAAGGAATATCATCTGTATCATTAAATCCCGATACCGTGATTTCAACATGGAAAAAAATTTCTAAATAATGTCATCGGATAATAAAAGAAGAGCATTCTTTATATCTGATGGTACAGGCATCACAGCTGGCTCTCTTGGTGGTTTGTTAGCTCATTTCCCTGATACAGAGTTTGAACAAATTAGGATTCCTTTTACTGACTCTCATCAAAAAATTGAAGATGCTCAAAAAAGAATCGTCAATGCAAAATTGATCAATGGAATAAGACCAATTGTGATCATGTCTATTGGTAACAATATTCTACGCAGCGAACTTAAAGAGGTAGACGCTTACTATATTGATCTATTTGAGTCCTTTATCTTCCCCCTTGGAGAAGAGCTAAATCAAGAACCCCTGACTCGTCCCGGGGTAGCCCACAGTATGAACGGTGCTAATTATGGCAATCGTATTGAAGCCATTAATTTTGCTCTAGGCCATGATGATGGAATGACTCATAATGGACTCAATCAAGCTCACGTTATTTTGGTGGGAGTTTCAAGAAGTGGAAAAACACCAACAAGTATTTATCTCGCCATGCAGTTTGGTATTAAGGCTGCAAATTATCCTTTAATCCCTGAAGATTTTGAAAGAGGTACTATTCCTCCAATCCTTGAAGGATACATGGATAAAATCTTTGGTCTCACAATTCAGGCAAACAGGCTAAGCTCTCTTAGAAGTGAAAGACGGCCAGATAGTCACTATGCAAGTCTTGAAAATTGTAAAGATGAAATTAAGAAAGCCGAACGATTAATGCAAAAACTTGGAGTCCCGATTGCAGACTCAACCAGCCGTTCTGTTGAAGAACTTTCGGCGATTATCATTCAACATATCAATAAAAACTAATTAATATCAAATGGTTTTAGTATTTTTTTGATGTCCTTAGATTCAGGATTGGTCATACTGGAAAAGACATGCACTTTTTCAAAGTTTGGCATGACTACGAATTTATAGAAATTCCACATGGGCGCCTTACCCGTAACATCACTCAGTTTTTGATAGATTGGGTTTGCCTTGGGGCCAACTACACTGGATTTTTCCATCATTGGAAATTCAACAGCATAAGTTAATTTGCAAAACTTTTGAATCTCCTCGTTAGAGCCAGGCTCTTGATTAAAGTCGTTTGATGGAAAGCCAACAATTAAAAGTTTGTCTTTATTGTCAGAGTATAGCCTCTCAAGATCCTCAAATTGGGAAGTGAAGCCACACTTACTAGCTGTATTCACAAAGATAATAGGTTTATCTTTATGCTCACACAGATTAAATTTATCACCCTGAAGGGTTGTTAAAGGGGTGTCATAAAAATCACCACAGGCACCAATACCTACTGCCGGAAAAAGAAAGAGCGAAAGCACTGATAATATTTTTTTCATTAAATACTCCTTAAGTTACATATTGATAAGTAATATAAAAAATTGTTCAATTCTTTTTTCTCCAATCCCATGGTGCTACTGGATCATGGTTGCCAAAAAGTCCTTTTTTATTTTCAATAGCAAAAATTTCTGCTTGATCATACATAAACTGATCATTTTTATTTAATGTCTGTTTATATCTTCTATAAAACCAAGCGCAACCTTCTCTAATCATGACTAGATTGATATCGATTTCCTCTATGAGTAATTTCGCTAAAGTTCTTTTATAACGATCTTCCCCAAAAGAAATAATTTGCACTGGCCTATTATTTAATAAATTAACCAAACATTGCTTTGATTTCTGGCCAAATGGTTGATTCAATTCTGGCGCATCAATGCCTACAAGCCTCAGTTTTATATAATTATTATTACCAACCGATTGAAAATACACTGTATCGCCATCAATAATTTTAATTATTCTGCCATCCAAAGTTGAACTAAAAGCTACTTCAGGCAGACTAGTAATTATGATGAAAATAAATGTGACTATCAGTTTTTTATTTTTAGTTATTAACTTTATGTTCATGCCATTATTAATAGCAAGTGAAGAACTTGCTGTCCAATATTTTTTTGATGATCGATATAATTATTATTCGGATTCGGAAAGAATATCGACCAGAGTAAATCGTAGAATATTTTATAAACATTCTGATGTATTTAAAGAAGCATTATTGGATTACGAACAAAACTATAAAAACATATCCTTTTTTGAGTGTAATGAAGCTAGCAGCTCAGACTTTATTATTAAACTCGAACCCAATTTTTTTTACAATCCACTCATGCAAACAATGTATGCGGATTTAGAATACTATTTATTTAAAGATCCATCAGTGCAAATAGATCGCGGCCTATTATCGATAAAAAAACAAATGTATTTACAAGCCAGACATGACATCCAATTAAAAAATATTTACCTTGAATTCTTAGTCCAATTATCAAACATGATTCCAAAAAAGAACCCTAACCAGCAAATAAACGGCAGTTTTTGCTCACTTTTATAATATTGACTATTTATTCAATATTTAATGCAACTGTATTGTTTTGATCCCTAATAATTAGGGTGCCTTTATCATACTTGCATGCTAAGCCACCCACCCTTGTGTAAACTGAACTTACCCCATCAATTTGAGCTAGCAAATTACCTTTATCGCATAATAATTTTTTTGGTGGGATTGGTTTTGAAACAAAATGCTGAACACATATACCAAAGATGAAGAAAATCATTGTAGGTGTTACCAGGTATTTCAAGACTTCTTTTGTCATCATGAAATCTCCTAAAATAGTAAAAACACTATATAGAGTGGTTATTATACAAAAAAATTCAATTTGTTGTAGTTTTTTATTTTTTAATAACTTCTAGGATAATGGCGGAAGGGGCGGGATTCGAACCCGCGTCAGGCTATTCAACCTGAACACGCTTTCCAGGCGTGCGATTTAAACCACTCATCCACCCTTCCAGATAATATGAGACGAGGATTATACATAAAATATTATCCGGTATGTTGACTTGATTTAAAGGCAAAATCCAATTAATGTATTGATTAGGCATCTAACACACATAGCATCACAGCTAATTTTATTTTTGGGAGGAAAGAGAAAATGGCGTTTGATACACTTAAAAACCTTGGGATTGATAGTCCTTACAAGGAAAAGTACGATAATTACATTGGCGGCAAATGGGTTAAACCTGTTGATGGTAAATATTTTGAAAACATTACCCCTTTAACTGGTAAACCATTTTGTGAGGTTGCAAGATCATCAGAAAAAGATGTTAACTTAGCTTTGGACGCTGCACATGCTGCAAAAGATGCCTGGGGAAAAACAAGCCCAACAGAAAGAGCAAATATTCTTAATAAAATTGCGGATGCAATGGAGCAGAATCTTGAAAAGATTGCATTAGCAGAAACTATTGATAACGGTAAGCCTATTCGTGAAACTATGGCTGCTGATATTCCCCTGGCAATTGATCATTTTAGATATTTTGCCGGAGCTATTAGAGCACAAGAAGGATCAGTGTGTGAAATAGATCATGAGACCGTTGCTTATCATTTTCATGAACCTTTAGGTGTTGTAGGTCAAATCATACCTTGGAACTTTCCAATCTTGATGGCGGCTTGGAAATTAGCGCCTGCTATTGGGGCAGGAAACTGTATTGTTATGAAACCTGCAGAGCAAACACCGGTATCGATTATGGTGGTCGCTGAAATTATTGGCGATTTACTTCCACCAGGTGTTTTAAATTTAGTTAATGGTTTTGGTTTAGAGGCAGGCAAGCCCCTGGCTAGTTCGGACCGCATAGCTAAAATCGCTTTCACTGGTGAAACAACTACCGGTCGATTGATTATGCAGTACGCATCTCAGAATATCATCCCAGTTACTCTCGAGCTTGGTGGCAAATCACCAAACATCTTCTTTGAAGATGTGATGGAAAAAGATGATGCTTATTTTGATAAATGTCTTGAAGGATTCACAATGTTTGCCTTAAACCAAGGTGAGGTATGTACATGCCCTTCTCGTGCTTTAATTCAAGAATCAATTTATGATGCGTTTATTGAAAGAGCTATCGAAAGAACAAAAGCAGTTAAAAGTGGGTCTCCACTTGATGCGGCTACAATGATCGGTGCACAAGCTTCAAGCGAGCAAAAAGAAAAAATCATGTCATATATCAAACTAGGACAAGAAGAAGGTGCTGAATTACTAACCGGGGGTAACTTACGCTCATTAGATGGAGAGCTCTCTGATGGTTACTATATCGAACCAACAATCCTTAAAGGCCATAACAAAATGAGAATTTTCCAAGAGGAAATTTTCGGTCCAGTCGTTTCAGTGACAACATTTAAAGATGAAGCTGAAGCTCTTGCAATTGCCAATGACTCACTCTATGGTCTCGGAGCTGGTGTTTGGTCAAGAAATGGAAACATTGCTCACCGTATGGGTCGTGCAATCCAAGCCGGTCGTGTATGGACTAACTGTTACCATGCCTACCCTGCTCATGCAGCGTTTGGCGGATACAAACAGTCTGGTATTGGTAGAGAAAACCATAAAATGATGCTTGATCATTACCAACAAACTAAGAACTTACTTGTAAGTTACAGTGAAAATAAATTAGGCTTCTTTTAGGTCGTTAATTTGTTATAAAATGAGGGTTACTCAATGTAACCCTTTTTTTATGATAACTAGAATCTCATCCACTGACGCTGCAAATGAATTAATTGATAAGCTAACAAAAGAGCATGGCCCTGTCATGTTTCATCAGTCAGGTGGATGCTGTGATGGAAGCTCGCCAATGTGCTACCCAGATGGTGAATTTTATTTAGGGTCAAGTGACGTATGCTTAGGAAATGTTAATGGAGCATCCTTCTATATGAGCGCCTCTCAATTTGAATACTGGGAGCACACACATATCACCTTAGATGCGATTCCTGGCACAGGCGGTCAGTTCTCTTTAGAACGCCCAACGGGTTTAAGGTTTTTTATTAGATCAAGACTCTACACAGATGAAGAGTGGGATTATCTTTCAAAACACCCCGTAAAAAAATGTGGTTAACTCAACAACCGACTTCAAGATAATGTAAAATAAGAATTGGCGGGTCACCTCGCATTGTAATTTAGCCAACCTGGTCAGGTGCGGAAGCAAGCAGCCACAACTAATGAAACAAGTGCCGAGACCATGGCTCGCCTTAATTAATTAAAATTATGAAAAATTTAGCTCTTGCAAGAAAATGGCGTCCAAAAAATTTTGAGACTATAGTCGGTCAAGAATTTATCATCGAAGCCTTAAAAAACTCCATCGTAGGTGATCGACTACATCATGCTTATCTTTTATCAGGCACTAGGGGTGTTGGCAAAACCACTATTGCTAGAATTTATGCAAAATGTTTAAACTGTCACAATGGATCCAGCCCAGATCCTTGTTGTGAATGTTCTTCGTGTGTGGAAATCGATCAATCTAAATCTATTGATGTCATCGAGCTTGATGCTGCATCTAATACTCAAGTTGATAACATGCGTGAGTTGCTTGAAAATGCAAACTACCAACCCACCTCATCTAAATACAAAATATTTATTATTGATGAGGTCCACATGCTCTCAAAAAGCTCATTCAATGCAATGTTAAAGACTCTTGAAGAGCCACCAGAACATGTTGTCTTCATACTCGCCACCACTGATCCAGAAAAAATACCAGTAACAGTCATATCACGATGTCTGCATTTTAATTTAATGCAGATGACAAATGAGGAGATCTCTGGTCAATTAAAAAAAATTTTCAATGAGGAAAATATAGCCTACGAAGATGAAGCAATAAATATGATATCCAAACATGCCGACGGTAGCATGAGAGATGCTCTATCACTTGCTGATAGAGTCATAAATTATACAAATGGCAATGTTAGTCTTGAAAAATTAACACAAATTCTTGGGGTCACCTCTGATGGCGTCATTGATGAATTACTTGCAAACATTTTAGATAATGATAAACAAAAGGTTTTTGGAGTGTTAAACAAGCTCAAAGAGCACCATATTTCATATGAAAGTGCACTTAAAGTATTGTCAGAAAAAATTTTTGCGATCTCAGAGCAACAAACATTTGGTGGGCATAATAAATCAGTTAGGTATAAAGAACAAATTAATCTTCAACTCTTACAAACTCTTTATCAAATATCTATCAATGGTTTAAAAGACTTACCATATGCGCCCAGTCTTCATATAGGCTTTACGATGACAATCATTAGACTGTTGAATTTTATACCCATAAACAACGGTAACTCAATGCAGGTAGAAAAAAACAAAGTTGACGAACATAAGAAAATAGTTGAAGAAAAAGAACCTGAACAGATAAATACAACAAAAGATATTCAAATTAATGATTGGGATCGAGTTGTGGAGCAAATAAAACCAGGTATGGCTAAAACCTTAGCGCAAAACTGTGTACTAAAGTCACAAGAGGATCATTTATTACATTTGATTGTTGATGAAAGATTTAAACATTTAAACAATGATAAATATATTAAAATTTTAGAAGAATCACTGTTTATGATTTATGAAACAAAAATAAAAATCGAGATCAATGAAGAGACAATAACATCATCACCTGCTCAAAAAAAACAAATAGAAAAAGATGATGCTCTAAAAGCAGCCACAGACTCTATAAAAACAGATTCTAAACTAGAAAATATCTTAAATGAATTCGATGCTCAAATTATTGAGAGCACAATCAAGTCGACAAAAATTAATTAGGAGAGAAGATTATGGCAAAAGGTGGAATGGGTAACCTAATGAAACAAGCTCAGATGATGCAGGCTAATCTGCAAAAAGCACAAAATGAACTCGGCAATATCGAGGTTGAGGGATCTGCAAGTAATGGACAAGTAAAAATTACCATGACTTGCAAAAATGAAGTAAAAAAAGTGTTGATTGATGAATCATTACTAAGCGATAAAGAATTACTTGAAGATTTAATTTTAGTTGCGCTTAAAGATGTACAGGCAAAGATTGAATCTACAACGAGCCAAAAAATGTCTGGATTAGTCCCTCCTGGCATGAATCTGCCCTTTTAATTAAATTATGTCAAAAGTTCTGAATGATTTAATTGAAAGTTTAAAATGTTTGCCTGGAGTTGGCCCAAAGTCTGCGACAAGAATGGCCTATTACCTTCTTCAGCGTGATCCCAACGGAGCAAAAAACTTAGCAAATTCAATACTGAATAGCTTTAAGCTCTTAGGCAAATGTAAATCATGTAACAATTTTTGTGAAACGACTATTTGTGATCTATGTTCAGATCAGAGTCGAGATAATTCAGTTCTATGTATTATTGAAATGCCAACTGATCTATTAATGTTCGAACAAACTCACTCATACGATGGGCTTTACTATATATTAATGGGACGATTGTCTCCCCTGGATGGAATTGGGCCTAAAGAACTTGACATGAATTCATTATATGAGCGGTGCAAAGATGAAAATATTCAAGAAATTATCATTGCAACAAACTTTACAAAAGAAGGTGATGCGACGTCTACATTTATTACAGAGCTTGTTAAAGACTTGAATAAAAAGATTTCAAGAATTGCTAGAGGAATGCCTTCGGGATCAGAAATTGAATATACTGACACAGGAACATTAGCTCAAGCAATTTCTGAGAGAAAAAATATTAATTAACTTCTTTAAATCATCGGCTGTATTGATTAAAAGATCATATCCCCATATTTCAGTATTATCTGCCGGGTCGATGTAGCCGTAACCAGCAAATACAGAGATTATATTAGATGCATTAGCTGCAATAATATCCCTCTCACCATCCCCAACATAAATAACTTGGCTTGGATCCACTTGCAACTTGTCAAATACCTCAATAAACATCTGGTTATCTGGCTTAGGTTTAAAACCATCATCGGGACAAAGAACAATATCAAACATCGAATCAATACGTAAATGATTAAGAATCAAATCAGTAAAAATTCGTGGTTTATTTGTCACAATACCGATATTGAATCCCCTTTTTTTTAAATCTTTTAATATGTCTTGAAAGCCTGGAAATAGAGATGCATTGAGAAAGCAATTATTTTTATAAATTTCAACAAATTCATCAAACAAAGAATTGTTATTGATTTCGTCAAAGCTAAATCTTTTCTTTAAAAATGCATTGATTCCATTTGAAGAACAACCTAATCCCTCCTGAAAACTAATTTCTTTATGGTTATACTTTAAAAAGATTTCATTCGCGGTATTAATAAGATCGGGTGCGGTATCTACAAGGGTGCCGTCAAAATCAAATAAAAAAGTATTAATCATTATTAAATCGTAACTCTAAAATATAATTCACAGATACATCAGAGCCTAAAGAATATTTTTTCAAGAATGGGTTGTAAGTCATTCCCGTGATATTTGAGATATTCATATTTAAACCATTTGCCCAAGATTTAACTTCGCTGGGCTTAATGAATTTATCGTAATGATGTGTTCCCCTAGGTAAGAGATTAAGAATGTACTCCGCTCCAACTATTGCAAATAAAAATGCTTTCAAATTTCGATTGATTGTGGAAACATATAGGCGTCCATTTTTCTTCAGTTTTTTTGAACAAGAGGTAATAATTGAAGCTGGATCAGGCACGTGTTCAATCATTTCTAGACATGTAATGACATCAAATTTACTTGAATCTTTTTTTAAAAAATCCTCTATATTCAATAATTTATAATTAATACTTAAATTATTTTCTTTTGCATGAAGTTGAGCAATTTTGATGGCAATTTCGCTTTGATCTATACCGGTCACATTTCCACCAAGCTTTGCCATTGACTCGGCTAAAATGCCACCACCACAACCCACATCTAAAATATTTTGTTTATCTAAGGGAAATAAATCATTGATGTAATTGACCCTTAATGGATTGATGTCATGCAGTGGTTTAAATTCAGATGACGGATCCCACCACTTATGCGCAATTTTATTAAATTTTTCTACCTCATTGATATCTACGTTGATATTTTGTTTTTCCATAATTTAATCTTATTTATACTGGTTTCGACATCAATATCATTGATGAATTCTGTTTCAGAGAACTTTAAATCGCCATTAACCCATACATGCTCTACATTATCCCTTCCTCCGGAATATATAATTGTTGAGAGTGGGTCATATATCGGCTGCAAATGAATATCAGATAAATTAAAAGCCACTAGATCGGCTTTTTTATTTTTTTCAATCGAGCCAATTTGGTCTTGCATATTGAGCGTTTTTGCTGCATTAATTGTCACCATGTCGAATAAATTTTTTGAATTTGTAAATTCTGTAACGCCTGCCTCATTGCGCTGCAGTAATGCAGAAAGTTTTAAATCATCAAATAGGCCAAGCTTATTATTACTTGCTGACCCATCAGATCCAATTGAAACATTCTGCGCAGCATTGAGCATTGTATTAATTTTTGGCATTCCGCTTGCCAATTTTAAATTAGATACTGGACATGTCACTATATTGATTTGATTTTTTTTAATTATTTCTATATCAGATGAGCTCAGATGTACACAATGAACAGCAATAAAATCTGGCCCTAATAGACCCAGCGAGTCAAGACGAGTCAGTGGGCGAACATTGTGTTGTTCAATGCTATTTATTATTTCCCACTCTGTTTCATGCATGTGACAATGAATATTCATCCCTAACTGATCAGCATAAGTTCTAATTTTTAAAAAAGAATCATCTGACACAGTATAAGGTGCGTGAGGGGCTAATGTAGTCGTGACATTCTCCTCACCTCTAAAGTCATCTCTAAATTTTAATCCTTTGTCTAAATAATCGGTAAAGTCATTTGCGTAACTACTCTTAAATTCAATAAAGACTAAACCTATATTGGCCCTGATTCCGACAACTGTTGCCGCTTTTGCTGTTGCATCAGGGAAAAAATACATATCATTAAATGTCGTTATGCCTGAACTCAGCATTTCTAAACAAGCCAGTTGAGATGCATCATAAACAAGGTCGTTGCTTAGCAGTTTCTCTTCATTTGGCCAGATTGATTTTTCTAACCAATCATTCAATCTTTGATCATCAGAAATACCTTTTAAAAAAGTCATTGCTGAATGTGTGTGCGCATTAATTAACCCTGGAGTTATAAGTGATTCACCCAGATTCAATATGTTTAAATCTTCATTATTACTAAAATCACTAAATGGAACGATTTCTTCTATCAAATCATTTTTAATTAAGATGATATGATCTTCAAGGAGTTCTTGTTTGGAGTTTGCAGTATAAATCCATTTCGCGTGGATGCCAAAATGGTTATTACTTATATCTGACATTAATCTATCTCGAATGGATGTTCAATGAGGATTGTTTCATCTCTTTCAGGCCCTGTAGATATAATATGAATAGGAATTCCCGTCACCTCTTCAATTTTATGTAGGTAATTTTGAGCCTCTTTTGGTAACTCATCCCATTTTTTTACCCTAAAGGTAGTCCCATTCCAGCCAGCCATAGAAAGGAATTGCGGCTTACATCGAGACACATCTTCAGCGCCCAGTGGAGGAATATCTATTGCTTTTCCATCAAGTTCATAGTGCGTACAAATCTTTATTTCATCCAACCCGTCAAGAACATCCAATTTTGTTATGCATAATCCAGACAAGCCATTAACCATTGCGGATCTTTTTAAAGCGACTGCATCAAACCACCCACAACGTCTCTTTCTTTTAGTCACTGTGCCGTACTCTCTACCAACGTCTGACATTTGATAACCAGGAGAACCAGGCTCATCAATATCTAGTTCGCTCGGGAAAGGGCCTCCACCAACACGAGTTGTGTAAGCTTTGGTAATTCCAAGTATATAGTCCAATTGATTTGGTCCAACACCTGAACCAGCAGATGCTTGCCCAGCGACACAATTAGATGATGTTACAAAAGGATAAGTGCCATGATCAATATCCAATAAAGCACCTTGAGCACCTTCAAATAAGACATTTGCACCGCGCTGATTAAGATCATAAATCTTTTTTGAGATATCAATCACAAGAGGTTTGATCACCTCTGCACACTCAATTAAATTATCATAAATTTCATCAATATTGACCGGTGAGGCGTTTAATTGTTTTTCTAAAATAAAATTGTGATGAGCTAATAAATCAGTTAACTTTTCTTTCAAAGCAATAGGTTCAAATAGATCATAAACCCTGATGGATCTCCTAGCTACCTTATCCTCATAAGCCGGTCCAATACCCTTACCTGTTGTACCTATTTTTTTCTCTGAAGATCGAGCCCCTTCTCTTGCTTGATCAATTAAGACATGAGATTTTAAGATCAGCGGGCAGCCTGGACTGATAAACAACCTATTTCGAACATCCAAGTTGTCTTTTTCTAAAGTTTGAATCTCAGTGATCAGATGGCTAATATCAAGAACAACACCATTACCAATTAAACATTCGACACCTTCACGAACGATCCCGGATGGAATTAAATTCAACTTATATTCTTTTTGTACTCCATTGGTCTCGATAACAAGGGTATGACCTGCGTTATGACCACCTTGAAAGCGAACAACAGCAGACGCATGATCAGTTAACCAATCAACAATTTTTCCTTTTCCCTCATCGCCCCATTGAGTGCCGATAACTACTAAATTTTTCTTCATAAACTATCCAACAAATAAAAGACTTCTTAAATCAAAAGTAAATCCAACAGCTGGTCTTTTTTTTCCAAAATTAGTTGTTAGATTTTCAAACCGACCACCTTTGGCAATCGGGGACGTGTACTTTGAAGAGTATGCACTAAAAATAAACCCAGAGTGGTATTCGTAAAAATCGACATCAGATAGGTCAATTATAATTTTTACTGATGATGGTAAGGCGTTCATTATTTTTTTTAGATTTTTTAATCGATCTAATATAACTCTGTTGCCAACAAAAAATTCTTGAATTTTTTTGAAAGATTTATCATTTCCAAACATATCCATGAATAATTCAATTTTACTAATCTTGTCAGAATTGATATTTTTTCCAAGTAAATTTTTTATGGATATCAAGTCTTTCTTTGCAAAAAAAGATCTTAATTGTTTTGAATCATGAGCAGATAATGCTAATAACTTTAAAAATTCAGTGTAAATTGTTATATCATTGAATGACAATAATATATCTTTTATTTTCAATAATTTAAGAGCATTTATTAATGTAGAAACTACAGTAATATCTGCCTCAACTTTTTCATTACCATAAATCTCTACGCCGACTTGCAGCTCTTCTCGGGACTGGTTAAAGGAACTGGTATCAGCTTTTAGCACTGGTCCACAGTAACAATAACTTTTAATGTCAGTCGACGACGATGCCAAATAGTTATCAATTCGAGCTGTTTGAATTGTTAAATCTGGAGTAATTCCAATAAGCCTACCTGATGATAATGGATCAGACAACTTAAACATATCGCTATCGACAGACTTACCATTAAAAGAAACATTATCCGCATACTCAATCATCGCTGGACTGATCAGTTCAAACTTATTTTTTAAAAAGAAATCAACTAACGCCCTTCTGTTTTTTTCTAACTCTAATGCCTTCTGGGGATATAAATCTTCGACTTTATCAGGGATTGACCAGGTCGTAATCATAAATTTCTAATTCCAAATAAAAATAATAATAAACCACACAATGTTAAAAATAAACTAAGCATTCTTAGCTGACCAGGCTTATATTTTGAAACATTTGCAATAAATTTAAGCCATAATCTTGGAAATAATAAAGGAAACAGGCCTTCAAAAAGCAAGACAGAGCCAAGAAATAAGACCAAGTAGTTTAATGTCAATTATTGATTACTATTCTTTTTTGGTTGTAAGTATTTAAAAAACTCGGTGTTTGGATCCAGGACCAAAATATCATCCTTACTGTTTACGCTGTTTCTGTATGCCTCAAGACTTCTGTAGAAATCGTAAAACTCTTTATTCTTATTAAAAACATTTGAATAAATTCTTGCGGCTTTTGCATCACCCTCACCTTTTATTTTTTGTGCGTCTCGATATGCATCCGTAATGATAATCTCTTTTTCTTTTTCTGCATTCGCCTTAATTTTTTCAGACTCGGCAAAACCTTCAGATCTTAGCTCATTAGCCACAGACTTACGTTCTGCCTCCATTCGTTGGTATACAGAGTCACTGACCTCTTTCGGGAGATCAACACGTCTGAGTCTAACGTCTAGAATTTGTATTCCGATGTTATTAGATTCACGGTCTGCTCTTTCTTTAATAATATCCATAATTTCAGAACGCTCCCCTGAAACAACCTCTTGAATCGTTCGTTTACCAAACTCTGCTCTCAAGCCATCATTAACAGTCTGAGTTAGGCGTCTTTCAGCCTGTCTTTCATCACCATTAACAGACACGTAGTACTTTGAAGGATCAATAATTCTCCATTTAATGAATGAATCCACCAAAACGTTCTTTTTTTCACTTGTAATAAAACGATCAGGGGTTGATGAATCGTAAGTTAAGATACGATTATCAAAATGACGGACATTATCTACTAATGGGACTTTAAAATATAAACCGGGGTCTTTTTTAACTGCGACTATTTCCCCTAGACGAAAAACAAGCCCATGTTCGCGTTGATCCACTGTGTAGGTAGCCATGCTTAATAAAATTAAGAAAACTAAAATGGCTACAAAAACTCTTGTTGTTTTTTGCATTATCTCATCTCTCTTTCTCTAGCTCTAAATGCATCTCTTGATCTCTCTTGTGTTACATCAATCGAGGTACTTTCGGTTTTTGGGAGCTCTATATTGTTGGGTGATGAATTCAAAACAGAATTAACTGACGATCTGTTATTATTTTTCATTATTTGATCAAGTGGTAAGTAAATTAGGCTGTTTGAACCCGATTTTTGATCAATAATGACCTTAGTTACGTTGGATAAAATCTCCTCTTGTGCCTCTAAAAATAGTCTATTTTTAGTGACCTCAGGCGCCCTTTCATATTCTTTCATGATTTGTTCAAATCGACTTGAATTACCTAATGCCTCATTTTCAATAGACACTTTATATCCATTAGCTTCTGCCAAAAGTCTAGCTGCCGTACCCCTTGCTTTTGGAACAACATCATTGGCATACGCCTGACCTTCATTTTTCTGTCTTTCCAGATCTTGTTTAGCCTTCACAGCATCATCAAAAGCGGCTTGAACTTGTTCAGGTGGTTGGGCATTCTGCATGGTTACACTTGTCACATTAATTCCAGTTGAATATCTATCTAATATTTGTTGAATCAATTCTTTGGTTCGGATTGCAATTTCCTCTCTGCCTTCATAGAGAACAAAATCCATCTCACTTTTACCTACCACTTCACGAATAGCTGTTTCAGCACCAGCCCTCACTGACGATTCTGCAGCTCGATTATTAAAAATAAAGTCTTCAACAGATTTTAAGTTGTATTGGACAGCAAACTGTAAGTCCACAATATTTTCATCACCAGTGAGCATTAGTGACTCTCTGAGGTCTTGAGAATTAGCCCCCAGATCATTGGATGATCTATAGCCCACCTCAATTGTTCTCACCTGCTCCTGATTAACAATTTCCACAGTCTCAATTGGATAAGGAAGATGCCAACGTGGTCCTGGCTGGGTGATATCAATATGTTCACCAAATCTTAAAACGACCCCCCTTGAACCCTGATCAACAATATAAAAACCAGTAAGAAGCCAAATTAAGAATACAATCAATAAAATCGGTAATAAAGGGATATCTCCACCATTAATATTTTGTTTATTGCCATTATTATTTGCGCCACCTCCATTATTATCAACAACAATACGAGGTTTTCTTTTAAAGATATTATCGATTTTTCTGCCTAGATCCTTTAATACCTCATCAAGGTCGGGTGGTCCATCTTGTTTTGAAAAAATGCCAAGTTTTTTAAACATGTTATTTAAAGTTTTCGTCATAATTGTTAATTTCTTGATTATTAAAGAGTGATGCTCTTCCGACCAATGCTTCCTTCAAAAATTCAATTCCTTGGCCAGTTTTAGCAGATAATTCAATGCGATTAATTCTACCATACTCATCGATATCTTTTTGAGGCAAAGAGTTATTTTTGTCTATCTGATTGAGAATGAGAATTTGATCCACTTGATCAGCATGTATTTCCTTTAAAATCCGATTGACTTGGTCAATATGTTCTTTTCTTTCTTCATTTGTTGAATCAACCACATGCAATAATAAATCAGCACTGGTGGACTCTTCTAGAGTGGATTTAAAAGATTCAATAAGATTGGTTGGTAAGTTTTTTATAAAACCAACTGTATCTGAAATAACAAGAGAAGTTGAAGGTGGAATAAACAATTTTCTCGAGGTCGTATCTAAGGTAGCAAATAATTGATCTGCAGCATAAATTTTTTGCTTAGTTAGCTCATTAAATAGGGTGGATTTACCTGCATTGGTGTAACCCACGATAGCAACTGTAAAGACACCACTTTTTCTTCTTCGCTGTCGCTGCATATCTCTTTGCTTAGTTAATTTTTTTAATCGTTCTTTTAGTTGTTTGACGCGGGTCCTTAACATTCTTCGATCAAGTTCTATTTGTTTTTCTCCAGGCCCACCTCTTACACCAATACCACCTTTTTGACGCTCAAGATGAGTCCATCCTCGCACGAGCCTGGTAGATAAATATTCTAGTTGCGCAAGCTCTACCTGAAGCTTACCCTCATGGCTTTTAGCTCTTTGTGAAAATATATTCAAGATTAAATTCGTTCTATCAATAATCGTTACCTTCAAGGCATCTGATAATTTTTTCTCTTGAGCAGGTGTGATGTCTTCATTAATAATTAAAAATTCAAAACTAAATAAATTTTTTAATTGTTTAATTTCATCAACCTTCCCTTTGCCAATATAAAAACTTGGATTTGGAGTAATAATTTTAATATCTAGTGATTCAACAATATCAAAACCAGCAGTTTTGACCAGCTCTTTAATTTCATGATGATCATATTCCTTGCGACCATAACCATCATGAGTATTAATTATCAAACACTTTTCTTTAGGAAGGATTGTATTATTTGAACTCAAGTAGCTTATTTGTAATTAGGCACTATTGAGGATATGGCATGAATAAAAATCAATTGTGGTGAATTACCTTTGAGGACAATACTCTCGTCATCAAAAGACTCAATTAAACCTTGAAGTTTAATACCATTCATCAGATAAACTGAGACATTTACAGAATTAATTACCAAAGTATCAAAAAATTCAGTGCTTATTTTTTTTGCCATTTATATTTGCTCACTTAATCTACTATTAAAATTATCTTTACCTATTATTGCAATAATTTGCCCAATTGATGGAGACTGATCAGTTCCCAACAACACCACCCTTAGAGGCATAGCGACTTCAGGAAACTTAATTTGTTCTGATTTGACATAAGCTTTTAATATAGTTTCTATGGATTCAGAAGTAAACTCAGATGTATTAAATAAGTTGCTTAAATTTTGTAAATGTTTTATCGAATTATCAGAGATGTATTTTTCTAACAAATCATGTGAAATATTTTCAGGCTTTGTTAGGACAGTCTCAGCATTTGCTTCAAATTCTCGCAGTGAATGGCATCGATCTTTATAAAGATCAAAAATGCTTAACAGTTGCTTGCGGTTTGAAAATCTAAGCATAAATTGTGGATCTAGTAGCGCCTCAATCTCATCAAATGTTTTTTGTTTAAGGTAGTGGTTATTGAGCCATTGAAGCTTTTTGATGTCAAATTGCGATGGTGAAGAAGTAATACTTTTTAAAGAAAATAATTGACATAATTCATCAAGAGAAAAAATTTCAGCATCTCCATGACTCCACCCTAACCTTGCAAGATAATTATTGACCGCCTCAGGAAGAAAGCCAAGCTCTCGGTACTCAGTCACACTTGCCGCTCCATGACGCTTAGATAGCTTTTGGCCATCTTCTCCATGAATCATTGATAAATGTGCAAATAATGGAACATCAAATCCACAAGCTTTATATATATTGATTTGACGTGGAGTATTATTGATGTGATCATCTCCACGTATCACATGGGTAATCCCCATATCCGCATCATCCACCACCACACTCAAATTATAAGTTGGTGATCCATCTGATCTTTGAAGAATCAAATCATCCAACTCCTCATTACTGACTGTTATTTGTCCTTTGACTTGATCTTCCCAGGTGACATTGCCGTCGACTGGGTTTTTGAAACGTATCACTGGAGTTACCCCTTCAGGTAATGGCGGAAGTTTTTTACCATCCTCAGGCCGCCATGTGCCATCGTATTTAGGCTTAATCCCTTTCATTTCACAATCCTGTCGCATTTTTTCAAGCTCTTCTTTGCTTGCATAGCACTCATA